>JAABUW010000139.1_pt1 | contig 153004 bp, 144 predicted proteins | sample 5560081 | NCBI WGS metagenome assembly JAABUW01 (sample SAMN10711882, study PRJNA513363) | rock metagenome | isolation source: Antarctica rocks | place: Antarctica: Victoria Land, Knobhead sud
AATAGATTTAATAAATATCTTTATATAATAAAATTAAATATAAAAAGATCTATAAATTAAAATTATTAAATTAAGTTAGTGAATTAATATATATATAGGATCTATATATCTAATTTATATATATATAAATCGAATATATATAAATCGAATATCTATAAATCGAATATCTATAAATCTTTATATAAATCTAATATATATAAAGGAATATATTTTTATAAATCGAAGATATATAATTAAATATATATATCGAAAATGTATAAATCGATTTAGTAAATTTACTTATAGATTTATAATTTTTAACTAAAAATTTAAGAAGGAAAAAGGAGTTTAATTTAAATTATCGGTATTACTAACTTATTCTAGCGGGATATATCGATATAATTAACCTCTCCTAAAATATACTATTTAAGATACTCTCGCTATTATTAATAATTATTTTATCGATCCTCGCTTTTAGTAATCTAAATCCTCGTTATAATTAATAATTTAATACCGCTTTATTAATATTTATAAACTTCTTAACCTTATTAACGCGAACGCGGGAGTTCGTTATTTTATTAAATATCTATACTAATAAAATACGACGATATAATATTAAATTATTAATAAAAATAATCGAAGAAAAAGAGGATTAGATATACGACCGAATTAGAACTCGAAGAGCTTAAGGATCGTAAAGGAGTATTAACTAAAAATAATATTACCGGATTCGTTATTCGGCTAGATTAAAACGAGGATTAATAATAATATTATCGCTAAATAAAATAATTAATATACCCTTTTTAAAATACCCTCTTTCTTTCCGAAATATATTTTAAATATAATACCCTTTAAACCCGAGGATTAAAAATTAAATTATCGTAAATAACGAGGATATCTAACTTTATAGTTATAATTATAAGATAAAAGATCTTCGTTATCCTCCCTAGAAATTACGTTATTCTCCTTCGGTATATTCTAATTATCGTTTTTAATTAAGATTTTAAAGAAGATTATTATTTTTTACCTTATTACCTTTAATATAAATATAATAATAAGGTAATTTTTCTTTAATATAAAAAAATTACGTACTAAAAATTATTATTAAAAACGATAATTTAGAGATAAATTATAATATTCATCGAGCCTTCTCCTCCTTATTAATTATATTTCCGGTAGACTTAATATTAACGCCCTAACGATTAAGATAAGCCTTACGATAACGAGCTTTTAAAAAACGAGGATTAATTAATTAATTATAAATAAAAGTAGTAAAGAAAAATCGATATTTTTTATATAATCCTCGAGGAAAACGGGGATTACGACGATTAAAACCTTACTTTAAACTTATTAAATTTAATAAAATTAATTAAAATTAATTAATTTAATGTAGATAACGACGATTTAAAACCTTACTTTAAACTTATTAAATTTAATAAATGAATTAAAATTAATTAATTTAACGTAGATAACGACGATTTAAAACTTTACTTTAAACTTATTAAATTTAATAAATTAATTAAAATTAATTAATTTAACGTAGATAACGAAAAGCCTAAAGTACCCGCTCGGGCGCTAGTGATCTACGTTAAGCTATAAACGGTAAAGCGGCTATTTCCGCCCGCCGGTCCTCGCTTAGGACTGTCGCTCTGCACCGAGAATCATGTTCCCTGCAAGCCTGCATAAAACATAAAATTATACGCGGGTAGTTCTACTTCATGCTGTACAGCGGGTAGATTATCCCGACGATCCGGAATCGGACTCTTGTTAGAGGCCGAAAGAGATCCCTGCTTGTCAATGACGCATTGACATTTTTGGATTCAAGGCTTTCAAGTGTAATTCTAAATTACTTTGTGCATATTTGATTGGTCAAAAGCTCCATGGAACCACGAGATAAGACTAAATAGGCCATTAGCGTACGTCAATCGCGCAAAGCATGCACCTAAGCATTCTGTGTGTCTGTTTATACACCTAAGGTTGCAAGGATTCCCTGCATACGAGTACCTGACAGTTACTCGTACGCCTGCCGCAAGAATCCGTGCTTACTCTCGCAATCACTGTCGGAGTCCGAGATGATGAATTTGGATGCTCGTAAAGACAACGGCATGTCTCTCAATACCTGTTATTTGCAATACAATCACTTTCCCCCACCCCCACCACCACCACCACCACCACCATGGCTTCCCAAGACGAGGCTGACAGGCCACACCTCTCCGAACATGGAGCATGGCCTTCGACATCTGCCAACAGCTTCAGGCAGCAGTATCTGGCTCCAGAAAATGGGACCATTGCACATGAACATACCTTCCCAGAGATTGATGTCACCACATCCGGCCCACTAGCCCCAGTCGAAGCGAACGATGCCACTTTAAAACCCAGAAACACCATCCTCACAGCTACTACCAGCAGATCAGATCCTGTGTCGAGCAATGAACCAACAGCTGTACCTTCTCCTGCCGACTCGCAACATGAAGAATCTCCGGCAGCAGCCGTCGATCCTACTAGAACACCTTCAAAGAAAGAGATGGAGGAAGAAGAGAAGGCAGACGCAATCGGAGGGTATGCACCAATCAGGACGACCACTTCCCACAAACACTCCTCTCGTCCAGGCATGCAATCGAGAGGATCGGGCAGAATGGCCGAGGACGATCTTTTCAGGGTGTTGAGCCGAAGAAAAACCAATGCAAGCACCAGGGAAGGGTCCTTTCTTACAGAAGGCGAAGCTAGTGATCATGAAGAAGAGCAGGCTGAGATCGAGAGGCTGATGTCTCGCATGTTTGGGAAAGGTCGTCAAGCAAATTCGGAAGAGGAGAAGACAAGGCACGTTGGTTTGGTCTTTAGGAATCTCACGGTGAAGGGCATGGGCCTGGGCGCGGCACTGCAGCCCACACTGAGCGGACCCTTCCTCAGCTTGCCTAGATTGATCAAGGCTCTAATTACTAGTGGACCAAAGGCTGCCTCCCGAAAGCCACCCGTCAGAACGATATTGAACGATTTTACCGGCTGTGTACGCCCAGGCGAGATGCTCCTCGTACTTGGTCGTCCAGGGTCAGGATGTTCGACTTTCTTAAAGGTGTTGGCAAATCAAAGATTCGGATATGAGAGTATTGAAGGAGACGTAACATATGGCGGAACAGATTCCAAGACTATGGCCAAACACTACCGTGGTGAAGTCCTATACAATCCTGAAGACGATCTTCATTATGCAACCTTGAAAGTCAGAGATACCCTCAAGTTTGCGTTGACGACAAGGACGCCAGGCAAAGAGTCACGAAACGAAGGCGAAAGCCGCAAAGACTACATCAAAGAGTTCCTGCGGGTTGTTGCAAAGCTGTTCTGGATTGAGCATACCATGAATACTAAGGTTGGAGACGAATACGTCAGAGGTGTATCTGGCGGAGAAAAGAAGCGTGTCAGTATCGCAGAAGCCATGATAACAAAAGCCAGTACGCAATGTTGGGATAATTCGACAAGAGGGCTAGATGCCAGTACAGCCTTGGAATACGTGCAATCCTTGCGGTCACTTACCAACATGGCTCACATATCCACCTCCGTTGCGCTTTACCAAGCTGGAGAGACTTTGTACGATCTATTCGACAAAGTCGTCTTGATTGACGAGGGCAAATGCCTGTACTATGGATCTTCAGATAACGCGGCCGCTTACTTCGAGGACCTCGGGTTCCGTCGACCTCAACGATGGACTACCGCCGACTTCCTGACATCTGTCACTGACCCGCATGAGCGTCAAATCAGAGAAGGATACGAAGATCGCATTCCTCGCTCAGCCGAGCAATTCGAAGCAGCTTTCAAAAAGAGTCAGTTGTTTGCGACTAACGTTCAAGATGTCGAGAATTTCGAAGCAGATGCAGAACGTCAAAGACAAGACCGCTTAGCAGCTAGTACCAAGGCCACCAAAGAGAAGAACTACACACTACCATTTTACAAGCAAGTCTGGGCTTGCACACATCGTCAAGGCCTAGTCATGCTTGGAGATAAGCAATCTCTAGGTGGGAAATGGGGCGGAATCCTTTTTCAGGCTTTGATTGTGGGCTCCCTGTTCTTCAACATGCCTAAAACATCCGCAGGTGTCTTCGAGCGTGGTGGTGTGATGTTCTTCATGCTCCTTTTCAACGCTTTGCTTGCTCTCGCAGAGTTGACTTCGGCCTTTTCTAGCAGGCCCATCCTGCTGAAGCACAAAAGCTTGTAAGTTATGCCAATCGTCTCACTCTATCCTTTGCTAAAAGTAGTCGTAGCTCCTTCTATCGGCCCGCAGCTTACGCGATCGCGCAAACGGTTGTCGATATACCCCTCGTCCTCGTCCAAGTCCTCATATTTGACCTTGTGGTATACTTTATGTCTGATCTAGCTCGCACTCCTTCGCAATTCTTCATCAGTCTGCTGATCCTGTGGAGTATTACAATGACGATGTACTCTTTCTTCCGATCTCTCGGCGCGCTCTGCAAGTCTCTAGATGTGGCGACTCAGTTTTCAGGCGTTGCTATTCAGGCACTTGTGGTCTATACAGGCTACTTGATTCCACCGCAGAAGATGCATCCATGGTTCAAATGGCTCGTTTGGATTAATCCTGTCCAATATGGTTTCGAGGCTTTGATGGCTAACGAGTTCTACAATCTCGATATCCAGTGTGTGGCTCCATACCTCGTACCAGAAGGGCCCGGTGCAGCTCCACAATACCAGTCCTGTCTCATTCAAGGAAGTCAACCTGGGCAAACGACTGTCAGCGGAGCTGATTACATCTTCACTGCATTCACTTACACAAGAGCGCATCTTTGGAGAAATTTCGGTGTCATCATTGGCTTCTGGCTTTTCTTCGTCGCAGTCACCATGTTTGGTATGGAGATGCAGAAACCAAACGCGGGTGGTGGAGCAGTGACTATCTTCAAGAGAGGCCAAGCGCCGAAGTCTGTCACTCAAGCTATGGAGAAGGGTAGCATCCCAGAGGATGAAGAGAAGAAGATGGGCATTTCAGGTGAAGAAAAGATCCTGGAAGAAACCACCAGCTCAGACTCCGAACGAGGCGCCAAAGGCGTTGCTAAGAACAGTTCCATCTTCACCTATAGCAATGTCAACTACACCATACCATATGAGAAGGGTGAAAGGAAGCTGCTGGACGATGTCCAAGGATTTGTCAGACCCGGAAAGCTGACCGCTCTAATGGGTGCATCTGGAGCGGGAAAGACAACGCTCCTGAACACTCTAGCACAGAGGATCAATTTCGGAGTCGTGACGGGCGACTTCTTAGTCGATGGAAGACCTCTACCACGATCGTTCCAAAGAGCCACTGGATTCGCGGAGCAACAGGATATTCACGAGCCTACTGCTACGATAAGAGAAGCGCTCCGTTTTTCTGCCCTTCTGAGACAACCCAAAGAGGTACCTACAGAAGAGAAGTATGCATACTGCGAGACCATCATTGATCTGCTCGAGATGAGGGATATAGCTGGAGCTACCATCGGCGTCATCGGCGAAGGCCTAAATCAGGAGCAACGTAAGCGAGTCACTATCGGTGTCGAGCTTGCCAGCAAGCCAGAGCTTCTTCTGTTCTTGGATGAACCCACGTCCGGTCTTGACTCTGGGGCTGCCTTCAACATCATCCGTTTCTTGCGCAAGCTGGCAGACAGCGGTCAGGCTCTGTTGGTGACCATTCATCAGCCCAGTTCTGTCCTTTTCGAATACTTTGACGAGCTTATCCTACTCAAGTCTGGTGGTCGCGTTGTCTATCATGGCGAGCTTGGCAAGGACTCAAGACAGCTAATCGACTACTTTGAGCGGAATGGTGCACACAAGTGCCCACCACGCGCTAATCCTGCCGAATATATGCTCGAATCCATCGGTGCTGGTGACCCCAACTACAACGGAAAGGACTGGGGCGATGTCTGGGCTCAGTCACCAGAATATGGACAGCGTAACGAGGAGATCCAGTCCATGATCAGCTCGCGACGCAGCGCCACGTCAAGTGACAAAGCAAGAGATGACCGCGAATACGCAATGCCTCTTGGCACACAGATCTATGCTGTCGTATTCCGATCCTTCACCAACTACTGGCGTACGCCAGACTACATGGTTGGGAAGTTCATGTTGCACATCGTCACTGGTCTTTTCAACACCTTCACCTTTTACCATATTGGCAACCAATCCATCGACTTCCAGTCGCGTCTCTTCTCCATCTTCATGACCCTCACTATCTCTCCGCCTCTCATCCAGCAACTCCAGCCTAAATACCTCGCTTTCCGGCAGATTTTCAAGAACCGCGAGTCGAGATCTAAGATCTACTCCTGGTTCGCGTTTACTTGTGGCGCCGTCTTGGTCGAGCTACCCTACTCAATCCTGGCAGGCACGCTCTATTTCATGACGTGGTGGTGGGGCGCCATAGGCCGAGGATCGTCAATGTTCGACAACGCATACACATGGATGTTACTAATGTTGTTCGAAATCTTCTACGTCGGCTTTGGCCAGGCAATCGCTTCCTTCTCGCCAAACGAGCTGCTGGCTTCCCTCCTAGTCCCTGTCTTCTTCCTCTTCGTCGTCTCCTTCTGCGGTGTCGTTGTTCCATTCGCCGCACTACCCCACGTAAGCCCCACCGTCCCGCTTACACCTGCTTCCTAGAAGCTTTCGCTCGCTGACATGATTCTACAGTTCTGGAAATCATGGATGTACTACCTCACCCCCTTCCGCTACCTCCTCGACGGCTTCTTGGGCGCCGCCGTCCACGGCCGCGCCGTCATCTGCTCCTCCACCGAATTCGCACGCTTCCCTCCACCGCCTGGCCAAACATGCCAATCCTACACCCAAGCCTTCATAGCCACAGCAGGCGGCTACGTCCAAAACGGCAGTGATGGCTTGTGCGAATTCTGCCAGTACGCGACTGGCGATGAATTCGCAAGGGGGTTCAATGTTTACTATAGCAATAGGTGGATGGATTATGGGGTCTTTTGGGCGTTTTGTATTTTTAATTTTATGGTCGTGTTTGCGTGTTCCTGGCTTTTCCTGGGGGGTGGGAAGAGGATCAAGGATTTCTTTAGCCCGAGTGCGAGGAGGCAGGAGAAGGCGAGGAAGGTGGCTAATGAGAAGGTTTGAAGAGGTGGGGTTTGGCCGTGCTTTGGCAGCGATTTTCGTGGTATATACATTGGGTGGGTAGGATAGAATATTGCATAGCGATGGCGATGGTGATAGATAGAGCAGTGTTCGATAATGCAAGTAACGACGTTTAATTTAGTCAAGATGCGATGAGTGAGTCTGCGAGGCTGGATTCCGTTGAGAAGCCCAAGGTTTCGTGGCCATAAGGCCCGGTTTGAGGTGCTGGAGCTGGACCAGCAACATCCAGGAACTAAAGCTCCGGACCGGACAAAGTATCCTCCGGCTAAGACAACAGGAGTCAACGGGACTACGACGATATTGTTATCTCTCTGCTGACATGGGATAAAAAGATAAGGAAACTGTGCGCGTCTGCTCGAGCTATGTCGCAACAAGAAACCAAGCTGCGAGCACTAACGTTGAGGCTTGCTTCAAGCTATACAGATCCGTCGCAGCGTTCCTCCTCCTCGAAGCTGACAGCCATTGGAGGTAGGCAATTCGATTACACCGAGATATGACGCCTCAATCGAGCTGGTTGATGGGGCAAAAGAGGAGGAGGAGGTGATGGTATCGAATGTATTGAAAACGCAGTGAAGCCTGTCGGCCTTCCTGCATCAAGCAGCACCAAAACTCGCGAGTATTAATACATGACTTCGAACCCTCTCACCCCCTTCTCAAAGAAGCGAAACCCCCGATTATTCTTCAAAGTCTTTCATCGACTCGGTGAGAGGTGCCACGGTGGCGATATACTGCAAGGAAATCCCACCTTATGAAGCTGTTTAACATGGTACAAATGCGCGCCCTGCCATGCGCTGCCATATACCACCAACCCGTGTTCAACCTACTCTTACACGACAGCTGTGGATGGGGTATGCACTAACGTCTTCCGTGATGAGAGTCGCGCGGTAGATGGCAATTTGGAGAAATGTGCTAAGGGCGAGGGGTATGATACAACACGGCAGTACCAGAGGCGCTTGGCTTGCACAAGAGGGAGGTTGTATAGAAACAGGCAATATGTTCGGCAAAGGGTTGATGGAAATGGGGAACGGACTTTGAGTCTTCTTGTCAAGAGATATAGATTTGGTAGTAAACGTTCTAATGATGGCAGTAGAAACATTCGTGTGACCGTCTACTTTATCTGCCGCTGCTGAGCGCGTCTCAGTCCATCTATCAGATCCCATTCCCCTTCTCACTCTCATGAAAGACCCCCATCCCCTCCGCCTCCTTCTCCGCTCGCACATCCTCTACAAGTCCATACTCCCTCGCCTTCGCATCAATGCCCTCATCCGTCAAAAACTCCAGCTCCTGTGCCGCTTTCACGTATCCGATATTCTCGACGTAGCCCTTGGCGAAGATGATGTCGATTTCCTCGAGCGAGCGTCTGGCGGTTTCGGGGTATGTGAAGTAGATCACTGGGAGGAAGCAGGCGTTTACGACGGCGAAGAAGAGATAGGTGCCCCAGTGGATGTTGGTGATCATTATTGGGGTTATCATTACGATGACTAGGAATGAGAGTCAGACATTTGAATTGACCCGATAAAGGGGAACGGGAATGTTGGGAAGGACTCACGGAAGTTGAAAAGCCAATTTGAGCAGGTCGAGAGGGCATTCGCCTTCTGTCGGGTCTTGATTGGGTTGATCTCAGCTGGGTATAGCTGTGAAGTGTCAGCTTGATGCAAGATTTACCAAGGCGATGACTCCCTACCCAAGGCAAAGGCAACCAACTCGCGCCAAAACTCGCAATATACGTGAACAATCCCACCGCAGCTCCCTTGGCAGCAGCACCCGTGCCAGGTATTAAGCACGAAAAAACAATAACCATACTCAAGCACTGGCCTACCGTTCCCCAAAGGAACAGCTTGCGCCTCCCAACGCGCTCGATGATGAACCAAGACACGGTAGCGAAGATGGCGTAGACGATCATGTTGACGCCGCCCAGAAGTAGCGAAATGTTATGGGATTGACCAATCGACTGCTCGAACAAGATAGGGAAGTAGTAGATTATAGCATTACATCCACCCACTTGTTGCATGAATTGGCTGCTCACGCCAAGCATCATACGTCGGAAATGCTGCGTCTTCCCACCCGTGAAGACGGCTTTGAGAGGCGTGCCTTTTCGGCCTGCGTAGCCTGATGCTTTGATACTGTCCATTATGATTTGCTTTTGCAGTTGGGTCTCTTTGTCGTCGATCTCAAGGCCGCGGAGAGCTGCGATCACCCTCTCGCCTTCTTCGTACCGCTCTCGAGTCAGAAGCCAACGAGGTGATTCAGGCAGCCAGATCATGCCGATGACGACAATGAGGGCAAACACGATTTGAAATGCGATGGGGAAGCGCCAGGAAAGGTTTGGTGAGCCGCTGGACAGGGAATGTTAGTCTTAGCATGGAAATTCTAGACAGGGGAGAATGCGTACTAGCTGGCACCATAGTCGATCCAGTACGCAACGAGCGTTCCAAAGGCAATGACACCGCCTTCTATACATATCAACAAGCCTCGGTTGCTTGTCCTCGAGCATTCAGCCTGATATGTAGGTATGGTAGAAGTATTGATCCCATTCCCGACTCCCGTAATCGTACGCCCAATGATGAATTGAGCCAAAGGCGTAGCACCTCGTTCAGATGTAATCTGTATGATAACGCCCAGGATCATGATGCTCCCACCCAAAATCATCGCCTTTCTTCGGCCAAGGTAGTCACCAAAAGCTAATATGAAGATGGCACCGAACAAACAGCCGATCTCATAGATGGCTGTCACGAATCCTTGCATGGTCGAGTTACCTTTGGTGGCTGTGAAGAGGTCGTTGAAGGCTGGAGCGGTAATGATGCCGGACATGACACCTTGGTCATAGCCGAAGAGGACGAAGCCTGTTGTTGCGACTGTGGAGACGGCAAGGGAGAGAGCATGGCCGGTCAGGCCCATGAATTTTGGGGGTGCCATTGCTGGCTAGTTGTTTCTATAATCCTATACTTCTGACAGTGACCGAAGAACTATACGAGTGAAACAGAGTAGTCAAGAGATCTTATATGAAAAGACAGAGTACCAGACATGGAGAATCGAAGATAAACATGAAATAAACCTCGGTGAAAGTGAAATGTCCGACTCAACATGCATGCCATCGTCACTAGCATCGAAGGTGCGGGCCATTTCTTGCCCGCTGCATGTTCTCAATGCCATCATTGGACATACATGGAAAAGTATGCATAGTCGGGAAGAGAGAAAAGGTGAGAACAATCCAAAAGACTTTTGTACCGCGGCGCCGGATACATTAGGTTGAGGCATATTCGAGGTCACATTCCTTGACAAAGAGCTAATTTCTCAACGGCGCAGGAGATCTAAACCACGAAGAGAGCAATGCCGAACCGTTTTTACCCCGCAAAGTGTATATCTCGGCAACAAGATAATAAAGGCATGCCGAATGGAAAACGAGTTGCCAAGACTTGAGATGGCAATATTCTGCTTTTCCAGCTGTTTGTACTTCTCTCAACTATTCGGTTTGCTGGCATGTTGTCAATGAGCGCGATGTGAAAGGACGAAGGCGTGGAAAGTGAGCCCACCTCGGCAGGCTTCAAATGGCAGAGCGGAACCCATCCGCGCTCCGCTAGTCCTACCAGCCCAAGCTGAACAATCCGACAGACCTCCCACTATAATGGCACCGACAACATATAAAGGGCGCCCAATGATGGCTTTTCTTCCACTCGCTCGCAGTTCAATCATTTGCTGCACCCAGACTGCGAAAAGGTGTTTTCCAGCACCTTGGAACAGTGTTGACCCCCGGGACCCGGAGCAGGCTCCTTATCAACTATGCCCCTAACAAAAACCTCCCACCTCTCCGAGTTCACGCGTCCGCCTCCTGATTCTACGACCTTCGCCTTCCCTCCACCTCTGATGACATCGCCCTATATCCCACCCACGCTGATCACTTTCCGCGCCGGCGCAACTCTTGGTACCCAGTTGCATTGGCATGCTACCCATACCAAGTACATCAAAGTGGTTGAAGGCGCCACCCTGGTCATGGTATTCGGTGTGACAATGACATATACCAAAGAGGACGGGGTGGTAGAGGTACCGAGATATGCGAGACATGAATGGATGCGCTTCGCCAGGCCAGCCGAATTATTGTCAAAGGGTCAGCGAGGAGCGCAGGATGCCTGGACGAGAGTCGAGTGAGAACAAAAAGTGCTTGAGTATAGGGATATCGATCTCATAGTGGAGGAATGGACATCCCCAAAAGAGGGACAAAAGGAAATCTTCTTCCGAAACCTCTTCTCGACAGCTGGCGAGCCGCAGTATAAATCGTCGATAACTGGGTCTGTGTACAATATGCTGACGATCCTGTGTGTGATGTGGGGATTGTACAACTATCTCGTCTTGGTAGATTTCGGAGGCTGGAAGGGTGGATGGAGGGTGGTAGTTGAGAGTGCGTTCACTTATGCTGTGATGGGCACTCTTGTGCTTCTAGGAAAGACACTAGGCTTGAAGGCTGTCAATGAGGAGTACACGCCTCAGCATCTCATGAAGACTTGGGAAGAAGATGAAAAGCACACTATCAGAAAGGTGAAACAATCTGCTCTTGCAGCTGCGGGGACCCGGTAGAAGGTGGCCCCAAAAATAGTAGCGAATTTCAGGTTTCGAAAGTCTGCGGCATGGATGAATGAGAGGGCATTCTTCTTCATTATTTTGACGACCAGACCGTGATTACCGCTCCCAAAATCCAGAAGACTTAAGTTGATCTGGTATGGAAGATGCGATGTAATGACGCTGTCGACTGCGGTGCAGAGGTGATTGTGGTGTGTCGATAATGGCTTGGAGTTTCCAATGCCACTCGTCTCGAACATATTCCAAGTATCGGTAGAACGCCAATTGAGCGGTGCGTCCCGCGCGGTATATCGACTTTCGATCGTGGGCTACCATATTGTCTACCCTCTTCACTAAACGCAGACGCAGGATACTAGCCCCCATAGCACATCCTACCCTTGTGACCGAAATCGAACCCATCTTATCGAATCTCCCAAGGCCTGGAGCTTTCACTAGTAGCCACTTGGATATTTCGTTCAACGATGATACAGCCTCAACAAGTCTTCCCCGCGCGGTGTTATCATCTGTTTCGCATACAGCTCGCTAGCAGTTGGCCGATTGGTCTCCCCAAGATTTCGATGTTGTCTCCATTGCAATCAGACGGATTGTAATCTCGAACTGTGTTCATGGTATCGATAGAATACCGATTGAGCAGTGCCTGAGTCCTCGCCGAATGGTTTTGTTCGTGTAGAGAATTGGTACAGCTTCATCCTCGACTAGCTTGCACGTCAGAGGATGAAGATGGAAATGGTGCTGTCTGGCGTGTCTCTCAGTCGCTTGTACCGTCTTCGTCTAAGAATGTTCCATCCCACATCATATCCATGAACGGCCTGTCCATGTACTGTGTACCCCCCTTTTGATCGAAATTGGGTTCAAGATGCTCGCTCGGATATTCTGTGCGTCTTAGTCTAAAGGCGGAGTTGTCTACCGTTGCACTGGCGAGGCCGGTCGTGGGTGGAGAAGTCTCTACCAGAAGTCTGGGAAATGATCGAATAGCTAGCGCTGTCTAGAGTGCCGAAGACGATGAGACGGTATTCTGGGTTGTATTGGAGCTTCTTGAGTGCCTTGTCTGCAGGGAAGTAGGTTAGTAGAGCTCTCAATTCTTTCACCGAGCGAGACACGACTTACCATGATCGGCAGCGAAGCCGGCGCGAATCCAACAATGAGTGTCGATGAGAAAGAAACGCTTCTGGCAATCGATGAAGCTGTTTGGTTTGACGGTTTTGTTTGCTTCGTCGTGCACTCATGGTCCTTTCCACAAAGGCTCACGCAAAGCTTCTAGACGTTGAAGTGGAGGCTGCGCTGGATTTGGCTGACGCAGTAGACTGGGTTGATCATCAAGATTTGCACAATCCCGAAGCCAACTGGTAGGGCGCTCCGAATTGCGAGGATGTTTTCTTTGCAGTTTATCAGCCCATCGGTATAACAATAGCAGAATCCGCCAAACATGCGGAGGCGGGCGTAGGGGCCGTGAAGGTGGAGTATGAAGAATTGCCTGCTATCTCTACCATTGAGGAGGCTATTGCCAAAGTAAGCTGCTAGCAACATGGTTTCGCATGGCAAGAATCGTTTTCAGCATGGAGCCTGCGTAGCGTCGTCCCCCAAACGGTGAAATAATCTGCTCTCACAGCTGCTGCGTTGACGCTTACTTCGAGTATCCTGTTTCACTCATCTCAAAACAAGTTCATGGTATCGATAGAATGCCACTTGGGCAGTCCCTGGGTCCTCGCTCGTACCGTCTTCGTCTAAGTGGACGAATGACGGTGTATTTGACATAGAACGTAGCTGGGCTCGAAATGAGCTGTACCGGTACGCTTGGTTTGTTCTTGTTCTGGCTTGTATATTTGTATTATACAAGAGGTGCATTTATGCCGGAAAAAGAGGAAGCAGGATTTTTTTTGGCGAGTTTGTCGGCCAGCTCTTCTTCGGAGTTCATCATTGCTGCTCAACGTTGGACCAACAAGGGCGGTAAGCAGCCAGGCTAGGTGTCAGGACAAGTGCCATTTAAGAGCATTGGGGCGGTCAGCGTATTGCAGTTTTGAGGTGAAACGTCCCGCCGAAATTGTCTGTTGGTGCGTTGATTAGAGCCAGCAGTGATAGTCAAAGAGAGTAGCTTACCTCAGTGGCTGGCCATATGCCATCGAGTGGAAATAGATCACTCTACCAGCTTCTTGACAGAAGAGCCGAGCTGATCCTGCTGGGTAGATGATGGCACAGTGGTGCTCGGTATCGGCAAAGAAGAGCAAGAAAAATACTGACGATGCAAGCTTTTCCGAATGAATGTCTGCAAGGTAGTCTGATGACGTTTTCCACGTATCCCTCATCATTCTCTTCGAGGGAGATGTCACTGTACCATCTCAATGCTGAGTCAAGACTCTGAGGTGACGGCCCACAAGGCTTGCTGAGTTCATTCCTCCACCATCGAAAGGTATGGTGCGGAAGAAACAAAATGGAAGGCTCACGGTGTCAAAGCTCTTGCTTCGGTCGAGTAACGCTCCAAACATGAATGCCGTGGCTAAAATCGTTTGTTCTTGAGTCCACGTAGCCTTGGTCATTGGTGAGGGTATCGCCTATGCTGGAGTAGACGGAAGATGGTGTATTTCAGGTGAGACGTGGCTAGGCTCCAGAAGAGCTGTATACCACTGTTGGGAGGAGTAGCGTCCCGCTGGAAGTGTCTGTTCGTGTCTTGGTCAGAGTCGGTCACAGCAGACAAGGAGGTTAACTTACCATGCAGCTGCCGAATACGATGAATGTATGGCGTGGACATTGACGAGAATTTGTCTTGATGTGATAATCAGAATTTGGTGAGCAGAAGTTCCTAAACTGGGAGGCGGACGAGGCTGGAAAGATGCTGTCTCTCCTATATATGTATGACAAGAGTAACAATATTGGGGAAGCGAGCGGTGGTGGAGGTCGAGGATATGGTTGATGAAGGTTTGAAAAGGTGAGTGTTTTGGTACGCAATCTAAATGTGCTAGGAAATGTTCCGAAGTTTAATTTATTATTTCATACAGAAGCGTGTAATGAATATCTTTATGTCTATGAATTCTGCTGTCACAAGGGCACACTCCGTCATCTAGCTGGTCGGATATCGATACCTTGAAAATTGAGAGGCTTCGCTTGAGCTGCGTTAGGTTTAGATCTTGAACGATGATTAGTGGAGTTCGCAGGTAATGGGGCAAGAAGCCTATGGTAGCAGCGACAGGATGTAGCTGAAGCCAGGCTACTGTGTGTACAAAGAAAAGAAGCCCAGATGTATGGTCAGCTCTGGGGTAAGTAGGCTGCTTTGTTGTCCAGAGTGTGTGGAGATGTAAAGTACAAACTACGAGTGCTGGGCTTTTCATGTAACAGGACATTGGTGAATGCCCATACTTCATGGGCTTTGGTGAAGATGCATGTGGCAAAGGTTGGACCCAGATTGGTGAAGGATCATTTGTGGGTGAAAGCCCTCATGATGACGTTCTGTGAATTGAAGATGTGATAATTGGTATCTAAGTAAGGTGGCCTCAGTCTTAGTGAGGTGAGCATTCAAACTAATCTCAAAACCTCTTCCTCAGATGAGTCTGGCTTGATATAGAGATTCCTCCCCAAGAAAATACGCATCGTTTGCAAGGAGGCGTAGAAATCCATGAATGGCCTCTGATTTGCTATGGTCTCCGCCACCAGTGTTTTCGTTGGGATACACAGCAACTGAATACAGGTCTTAGTTCGCTTCCTCGCGAATGCGGTAAGACCCCACCAAAGCTCTTTTCAGGTAGACTTTCAATGGGCAATTGTCAACGGTCATGATGGAGCCACGAGCCTCTGATATGGACTCTGGGAATCTGGCGAAGAGAGCTGCAACGATCAGAGAGCACAATTCGCATGCCGACCGCTTCAAAATGTTCTCGACAGTGTCTAAGGCTTGTCCTTCATCGGATCTGGAGGCTTGATTCGGAGGTGGGCCAAGGAAAATTCCTGGGACTTCAGATCTGCTGCATCTCCGACATAGCAGTCCTGGTGCCAAAACATTCTTTGCATTTATGCCATCTGGGACATGTGGGTAACGCTCTGGCCCAAGATACCATCTCTCTTTGGTGGATTTCTTCGCGGTATCGACTGTAGTATTTCATGGATAAACCAGAGCCTAATTCAATATGAGGCCTGCTCACGGGAGTTCTCCATACCATCCCGGTGTCTTATTAGGTATCTTAGAAAAGCTGCTCTCCTTCATTGACGTTCGAACAGTCGCGTAGGAAGCTGGGAGGTCCGATGATGGGGTGGACGATGCCTATAGATATGCCCAAGGCTTTGGTTTCGGAGGCCTGCATTGAGAGCCTGATCAGCTCAACACAGAAGTCCATCACATAGTACCACGAGTGACAAGCTCGGCATAAGAAATACTAGCTACATCGAGGAGGTCTGTCGGGCTCTGTTTCTATTTGTTCAAGATATGCCAAGAGCCGGACTAGACTTTGTCCGCTCCGGATCGACAGCTAATTGTAAAAAGCATCTTCCAGTCTTATGAGGAGGAGAGGATAGATGATAGGTGCTAGCATGGGTGCTAGAAGCTTAGATGTTTCTCACAAATTTGACTCTTATTGAGCAGTTGTCGTCCGCTGGCTGGAAGTTGGCCACATCTCATCGCAGCTCGACCTGGATATACCACTCCTCATGACTATATGGCATACTTGAGATCGTTGAAAGTGTGATGGAGACAGCCTTGACCCACCGATCTTGTGAAGTCTGTCTCATGAATAACATCAAACTCCCTCGCATGCATCTGATATTCGCTGGTCAAATAGTTGACAGTAAGGGATTCATGCTTGTTGGAGATTCGCAAGAACCATTCCATCTATGCTTCTACACCTCTATATGCGGCAAAATCTTTCAGAGTTTCAGCCTTGGCCTTTTACACGCTTTCCAAAATTCCCACAACAGGTCCCACACTCGCAGTGTAATGAATCAACCCAAACCCAATAACCCTCCCACCCTTACTCTCATCCAAAACCTCAAAATTCACAGCCCTCGCCCTTCCCACCGCTCCAACCACAAACTCCTGCACGCCACACAAAATCTGACCCAATTGCCACCACGTAACACTGTTCCACATATTGTTATGGACGCTAATACTGAGCATTTCATTTTCTGCGCTCAAAGTCCTTTTCGCATTGTACTGGAAGTATGGGAACGTCATACTGTCGTTAGGGTGTGCGACTTCCTCGGCGTTTGTACTTGAGAGAGCGCCGGTGAAGAGGGATTCGAGGATGGGGTAGGGGATGGGGACGGTGCCGATCTTGGTTATGGAGAGTTTGAGGGGTGTGCCTTCGATTTGGTAGGGGATCGGGAGGGGAGGGTCGATAGTTTCTTTGACTGAATTTGGCCCAGAAGCATTGGCTGAAGGTGAGAAGAGGAGCGTTGTGTTGATCGTCTTGAGGAAGGCTTCGCTAGAGAAGGAGGGCGAAATGGGCGGTGTGGCCCTCTTAGACACCGATGTGGCCGTGGTAGACGACCACAAACTGCCCAGCGCTATTCTGCCCACTGCATCCTTATCGACCCAAAAATGTGTTCCCTGATCATGCCCTGCAACTCCAGCCTGCGGATCGCCTAGCATGAAGGATGTCAGCCCCAGCAGGATGTCGTCCAAATCTAACCAAGTTATGTCATGGTCGTCGTCGGCGTAGATGATGATTGACACTCTCTGCTGTGGGCCATGTAACTCGTTGTACCGGTAGCGATTGTTTGGTATTCGATCATCTGGATGTGCTTCAACCTCATTGATGATCTTCAAGCGCGCCCCAACGATCACATAGCTAGCGTCGCGTCCAAACTCGGGAACAGCTACCCCTATACTATTTAGATCGAGCGTGAGAGTGGTGCCAGAAATGGGAAATGAAATTGAGACAGCGACTTCCGGTAGAAGCAAACTCGAATTAGATGACTGAGCCAAGCCAATGGCGACTGGCGTCATTTTCGCCACTGCATTCGCAACGAAGGTCAAGATTCCTTGTCCAATGGTGCCTATGCCAAACTTGTTGACTTGGAATCGACAAGCCCAGTCACGATAACTTCCCGTCGCTGGGTCATGCATGTAGAATTGATTGAGCCCTTCAAGGACATTTTGAAGATCTTGCCACGAAACGTGACGAAGCTCATGCGAGCGGACTCTGATTACCAGTCTACCGCGAGGGTTGTCGAAAGCCTTGCTGACTTCAAAGAAATTGTTGGTGATGGCGGCATCAGGTTCTTGGTCGACGAAGGGCTGGATATGGACTAGGGTAACAGCGAGTAAGCATGAAGCCTCTTGGCCTACGCCCCCTATTGGTCGACCGATGAAGTTGATCATCAAGGTTATGGCGGTGCCGCTTACCGGAAAGGCAAAAGGGTCTTCGAGGAGCATGAGACTCGAGTTGTATGGCTGTGACAATTGAAGGCCAGCCTCCGCCCTAGTAGTAATTGCACCAGCTGTAAAAGACGACCACAATGTCCCCTGCCCTATTGTACCAATGCCAGCTACATTGATTAGAAACATTGAGCCTTGATTGCAAGGGCTACCGGTATTCGGGTCTCGCTGCATGAGCCAGGAGAGCCCGTCAAGCACAGCGTCAAGATCATGCCATGACATGGTGTGCCCGGTTTCGAGTGACGTATAGACGTATACCAAAATCTTCCTAGGGCCAAATCGTTTGCTATATTGGAAATTGCTGTTGGTGATTGGATTGTTGGGAATTGTTTCGACTTTAGAGGCTATCTCTGAAAGGGCACTGCGGAGAGTATTTATGGCCTCAATGCCAAAGCCGGGGACGCTTATACTGAAGTAGAAGAATAGCAGCGTGATCGAAGTGTCGACTATAGGGAATGTATATGGGGCTGTTGCTCTAAGCAATTGCAATGCCGATGTCGAAGTCGTGTTTAGAAGTTGAATCGGGACGTCGCCGGTAAGTGCCCTCTTCTCCAATCCATGCTTCCTAGGTATATGCCAAATCTGTCCACTGCCCATATTGATCCCATCGGCTTGCAACATAAACTGCAAGTTCTGCATGTGAGGAGATGCACTAGGACCAGATCCGCCGCCTATCATGTATCCCTGCAACCCTTGCATGATTCGGCATAGCACATCATATGTCATCTCGTAGAACGGTATCCAATCAACATGGATCGCAGTCTGGCCAGTAATGCTGCTATCTAGTGTATGCTCTTGGAATGAGGTGATGGGTACTACCTGTTCAGACGCCGGTAAGTCTCGATAGACGCGGTTGAAAAGAAGGCTGAATTGACTCGCTGGGATCGGAGTCCCTAAGTGACGGAAGCAGAGATCAAGTCCGGTGTGAAAAATATAGATGCAATCATCATTGGTCGACGATGACAACCTGGTTATATTGAGCAGCTGAAGCATAGTCTTCTTGGCTGCTGTAGGTAGGCGTGGAGGACTTCCGTCAGCTATTGCCCTACTTTCCACAGCGACTTGACTGGGGGTATAGCACACATAGCCGGTCCCCATATCAGCCTTCTCGAATGTGATCAGGTCGAAAGTGAGGACCTGGAAATGCTGCTCTCGACCCCGTACACGTGGTCGAGTGCCCTTCATATACATCCACAGCCCAGTCAATATCCGCTGCAACCCAAGCCAAACAAGAGTCGCCCGCGGGCTTCCTTGGATAATGATTGAAATTCTATTCCCATTCGCATTGAATACTTCAGTGTATTGAAAAAGATTCTTTGGCACTCGGCCTTCTGGATTCTTTGTGTAGAAAGACTGCATTTTTGCAAAGGCGCCTTTGAACATGCTGTTGACTTCTGGACCCGGTATCGCCTGGCCAAACGAGCGGAAACATGACTTAATACCCACATCCGATATGACAGTACAGTGCCCTGTAGGCGATGGGAGTGAGATGTTTGTAGTACTGGCAGGGATTTGCAGGATAGTCTCATTGACAAGCTCCGCCCTCTTCTCCGTCCTTTCCAGGCCTTGGGGCAGTCCCGGTCGAAGTGGATCATGGCCCAGACTCCCAAAACCTATCATACCTTCCCCCGCAATGTCCATTTCAAATAAAAGCTCGCGACAATCATCTCCCTTCATCCACTCCAGCAGTCCGGATATAGTCCAGCTTAGCTGCTGCCACGTGATAATTTGCATGCTACTTCGACTGAAAACATTGAACCACAAATGGCTGACATTATCGCGGTACCAGAATCTGTTGCCGGGTATTGGCATGTCTGCACGACTTGCTACAGAGTTGCCGATGCGGCGAAGTGCATTGGTGAGGCCCGCTCCGACTTCAAATGATGGTATGGGTTCTCCTCGGTATGTGATGACGAGAGTGACAGGGGTACCTGGAATTGGATATGGGATGCAAGTAGAATGCACGTTGAGGTTGATGGATGCTAGCGTTTTATTTGCAATCCTCTTTTCGACTTTGATGAGATTCCTTGCGGCAAGTGTGCTGTTTGAGTCCGCTTTTCCGATCTCCACGAGAGAGCCGTGAGCGACTTTACCCTGGCCCGTTCGACTGACCCGAAAGTCCAAAGCCTGGAAGTGTGTTTCGGAACGCGGCCAAGATCCCGTCACGAAGTGCGAAAGGGCTATCAGAATACCCACTAGCTGTGTCCAGGTTACTTCGTGTCCGGCGTGTTCAGTAACAATGATTGTTACATTCTCAAATTGAAACTCGTACGATCCGTCAATAGAGTCAAAAGGGTGATTATCCGCCCGCATGCGCGCACTTCGAATAGCCCATATAAGGTTGCTACGCAGCTCGGAACGTGGAATCGCAGAACCAAGATCGGTAAAGAGGAAGCTGTCGCGGCTGCGAGGAATAGGGAAAGGGACCGAAGCGGGAGTGACAAGCGGTGGTGGGAGTAGAATCGCCGGAGTCGATGCATTGGAGATTGTCGTATACAGAGCCCTCTTCTCGACCACCCTGGTTGCAGGTAAAGAACGGGCATACAGAAACGTCCCGAAGCCCACTCTACCCTGCTCCTCAAAGTCGATCTCAAAAACTAGTACCTGACTATGATCTTCCGCACAGAATTGCAACATTCCAGCCAGAATCTGGCTCAGCTTCAGCCACGTTATCGTTTTGTCTCGGTATGCTACCATGGTAATTACCATCAGCTGGTCATCAGAGACGTATCGGAAGTTGCCATTCGTAATACGATCATTGGGTGTCTGGTGTAAAATTGGCAAAATGTATTGTTGGGCACCCATGAGTGTGGCGGTGACTTCCTGGGGTGGAATGAGATCACCGAGGAAGGTAAATGTAAAGAAGATATCTGTGCCTACAACTGGCCATACCATAGATGTCATGACGGCACTGAGCGAGATGGATGTGTTCTTATGCGCGTCTGCCAAATACAAGGGAGCATTGTTCTCTAGTCGCAGTAGCTGCTCAGCTCCTGGGTTTGTCTTTTGGGACGATGCGGACCCAGCAAGGTCTCCATTTTTGCTTTGTGACCTTTTTATTACCTCGCCTCCTCCTGGTTTGTCGAACGATATCGTACCGAGACCAAGCTTACCTAGGATGTCATCGAAGATCCTGAATCCAAGTACCTGGTAATGCTCCTGGGTGAGATTGTTTTCACTGAAGGAAGTAGCGAATTGATAGAGGCCAAAAAGAACACCGAACAACTGCCTCCATGATATTGTCTGATGATGGTATGTAAAGACGGTCACGGCTACCCTAATTTCTACGCCACGTCTGGGCGGGAAGGAATATTGGTAATGACTGTCTGTTATTGGGTCATTCTCACGTCCGCTATCTAAAAACGGACGAACTTTGGCTAGAGCGCCTTGGAGTGTGGATTTCACGATGTCTGGTGGTATCGAATTTCCAAGAAAGTAGAAGTCAAGGAGGAGAGTGGTTCGGGCGATGGGAAAAGGCATTGGTTCATCATTCGCATTCTGACCTAACAACAGGCTTGTTGCGTTAGGCACTAGGAGGTTAGTCTCGTTGGCAATTGAGGTTAACGGTAGCAGCGATGCTCTCTTCTGGGCGTTGCCCAAGCCAGGTGGAAAGTACCATATCAGTCCAAAACCAACATCTGTTGAAGGGACTGCCTGAATCTTGAACTCTAGGGCTTGGTAATGCTCGTCTGGAACGCCTGCCCCGCCACTCATGAATCGATACAATGACAACAGCACTCGGGATAACTCTTTCCACGTTATGTCTTCTCCCATGTTCGCCACGATGAGCATAAGCATGTTGCCATTCTCGCGGCGATATTCAAACCGACCATTGGGGATTCGCTCTTCAGGATGTGCTTCAACATGGTCGTTAATGGCTTGGTCCGCCCCAGCGAAGGTCCACTCAACCTCGGCCTGCGGAATCGCCCGACCTAGCGAGGTGAAGGCTAGGATGATTTTGCGGTAGGTAACGATGTCTAGGGGCGTGGCAGGCGTTGTAAGTAGCTGGAGCTGAGTTGCGTTTTTGGTTGCGTCTTTGGTTGAGAACGCCGCTGGGAGTGCGGCTGCAGTCGCTAGTAGAGCGCTGAGAAGCAGGGATAATGAGACAATGGTGCTGCAGATACCCTTCATTGTAGACATTTGTTAATGAAGGACAACGCAGGGCCCGACGTGCTAATTAAGCTCAAAGCATTCGAGGTAGACGTGAGGCGACTCAAAACCGTTGGGAGACGCGAGGTAAATATCGAGCGTCTGTTGAGATTGAGAACCTGGTAGCGCGCTGTCACATTTCGCGATATCCATCCTCGCGCGTTCGCGACGAACGCAGGTACTGGCGCATAGTCTGCTGTTGAAAAGAGTGGACGCAGGGTCACACCTAGCTCTCAAAGACAAGAAACAGATCGGTCTTATGTCCAAAATAATCATGCACTATTAAGAGTGGGCGTGGCCGAGAAATTTGGTTTCCCTACAATTGCTCTCAGTCGAAGGAGAGATTTCAGTCTGAGCATGGAAGGCGAAAGAGTAAATGGACCTCGAACGGTTTCTGCTGCGAATGCAAGCTTCTTGGTCATACTTTATGCTCTTCAAGCTCGTAGGCTATTACCAGCAAAGCACCATAGCGTGAGCTTGACATTCAACCCAAGGATCCTGGTATCGGGACAGGAAGACCTTTCGCATTGTTTTCTTCGCGCTGCTTTTTGTCCATCTCTTCATTCAACGGCTCAGCGACCAGCCGTTGCAAAGTATGTAGTAGCTGCAAGTTTGCGTCTTGCTGTATCTGATCCTTCCACTCCTCATAGACGTCCCACCACCATTCATGTGTCGCTCCGTCTCTTCCAAGATGTCCTCCAATGCCATCGCTAGCCACTCTCTTCTGCCAGGGTTTGTCGACGATGTAGTGCAATCCTTTCACCTCTTCGTCCCGCCAGATGTTTGGATGCCATTGTTTCATTGTCTTCAAAGCATTGTATTTCCAAGGTAGAGATAGCCACTTTCCACGGAAGAATTCTGCTAGAAAATCCTGGTCTGGGAAGTGGTAGCTCTTAAGGTTGGGAGAGGTCAGGAAAAACTGGTACATAGTTTGCCAGAGTTCTTCGTGGGGTTTGTAGAGAAAAAGGCCGCCATTGAGGAGGGCCAAAGTGTGGGGGGGAGCTAAATCAGATGGAATGGGAGATCCTGTCTCAAGCGCAGAAGGATGTTGAAGATTGGTGTATCCGCAGTTCTCTTTCTTCCAACTGTCAGGAGCCCAGTCATCATGATCTAGATTACAAACACAGGCATGAGCTGCGGCAATCCACATCTTGTCTGGGAGGCCGAGGTTGAATATTTCGTCCATATTTTTGTAAATTGTGATATCGGCGTCAAGGAAACAGCAAACATCGTAATCAAAAAGCTCGAAAGCACGAAGCTTGGTCCATGTGTCTGCGAAACGTTCTGCTATGAGGGTTCCTTTCTCGCCATTGGGTAGTAGTAATGGTTCGATGGGCCTGAAGATCAGGTTGCTGTGTCTGGCCTCAAGATTCAGAGCTTCAACGCTGGAATGCTCAAGCGATGCTGTTACGAGTACAATAAGAGGGTAAAGAGATGAGTGTTTGGAAAGGCTATGAGATAGAGTAATGACCCCAGGCGTGTAAGACTGTTTGGTGAGGAGAGTCACCCAAGCACGTTTGGGCAGCTCGCCCCCGTCGCTGGACTTATTGTCAGGCATTGTTACCGATTGAGTAGTCCAAGTCCCAGTACGCGTTCCCCTAACAGGAGCCCGTTGCTTTGCCTGTTTCTCTCAATAGCTGAGCAGAAAGAAATAAGAAAGATATGGGGGACCAGAGTGAGTACAGAAATGAATGAGAGTAGGGGTATATCAGTCGTCCACTGTAAGCCTGTTGCTTAGACTTCCAATCGCGGTGTTGTCAGAGTGGGAATGATTATTGCAACCATTGAGTACGCAACGAGAGTAGGAAGCGTTATAAGTTGGTATTGGTGGGCATGCTTGGACCGTCGTCGTGAAGCAAAGGAAATGCCAAGCCCGGATGTAATGTACTGATGTCACCCAGCACAATTTTTCTACAGAACCAAAGGCAAGCGCAAATCAAGTACAAGAAATATGGCTTCTTGTGCGCAGAAGTAAGTAGGTCAATCAGCTTACTTGAAGCCTGCTGTGCTAATAATCACATCTTTAGACACACAAGTCCTCACCATCAGCCCTTGCCGGCGCAATTCCAAACGACAGACCAAGGGCGTGCAGCTGCAGAAGAATACTACAAACCAATCTCCGGCTCCAACATGTCTCCCACGAAACCTGCGCTCACAGACCTCCTTGCCCTCCCAAATTCCGGCGTCAAAGTACCCCAGCTGGGCTTCGGCATATACCAGTCACCCACCAAAGTTTGTATCAATTCTTGCCTCACAGCATTAAGATCTGGCTACAGACACATCGATTCCGCTCAATTCTACCGTAATGAGACCGAGATGGGCGAAGCGGCGCGGCAGTCGGGGGTACCACGTAATGAGATTTTCATGACCACCAAGATCATGAGTGCGGGCGGCAGTGCAGAAGCAACGTATAAGAAATGCTTGGATAGCGTCAAAAGGATCGATGGGGAGGATGGGTATGTGGATTTGTTTCTGATACATACGCCAAGCGGTGGTAGTTCGGCCAGGAAAGAGATGTGGCAGGCGTTGGAGAATTTAAAGGAAGAGGGCAGGGCAAAAGCCATTGGTGTTAGTAATTTTGGAATCGGGCATATTGAGGAGATGAAGCCGTACGCAAGGATATGGCCACCGCAGTTCAATCAGATTGAGGTATGCTTCTAAACTACATTTTCTACTGATTCGTATTGCCAAGTCAGCTAACGGTGACCTGCAGCTCCATCCCTGGTGCCAACAAAAAGCTATTGTCGACTACTGCAACAAGCATAAGATTATAGTCGAAGCCTACTGCCCTCTCGTTCGCAATCTCAAAGCCCATGACCAGACACTCGTCCAAATGTCAAAACAACATGGCAAGACTACGGCGCAAATCCTCATTAGATACTCATTACAAAAAGGCTGGGTCTGTCTGCCCAAGAGTGATACGCCGAGTCGAATCGAAGCCAACGCGGATGTCTACGGATTTGAGCTCAGCGATAGTGACATGGAGACGCTAAACCGGCTGGACCAAGGGGCCAATGGTTCTATTGTGCAGGCTGTTAAGAATAGTTGAAGAGGCGACAATGGAAGGACAAGTCAAACCTGGCTTGCTCTCTGAAACTTGCATACACGATTATAGCGGACCTCATCCAAGCACACATCATTGCCACCCCATATCGAGCAAGTATACATAATGCATGGCAAAAGCCCGATTTTTAATCAAAGATTGTGACGTTTGCCTCCGACATGTGCAAACATCTGGGCGATGCGCCAGCCCAAAGTTTCAAACCGTGCATGCATTTTTTTGAGTACGCAACCGTGCAATTATGGCATATCTGGCTTGCCACTTCGAATGTTGGACATTCCGGGGGCATCAAGTCCCGAACATACTGAAGATTGGGACCCGAGCTTGTGTAACCAGGGCTATTGTGGCCCGTCACGACGAATTTTGGACGACTTCTGGGGCCCACTATGCGCATATTACTGGGTATGAAAGCCACGCGACTTCAACTTCTAGACCTCATCGTTTTGACGCTTTCGTCTTTTCTTAGTCTGTACCCCAACCGAGGCGGCAAACATCTCCGGGACAATGGCGCGAAGCTTGGAAGAAGTTGTGGTACGAAGCCCGACCATGGCACATCATAGCATCCTCCATGTCTCACACTCACTGTCACGTTTTGCCGCTTGGAACAAGATTTTCTTCGCTGTGAGGCCTGAGGTCCTTGAGCACTGAGAAGGGTAAGTGAATCGGAGATGGCTTGATAGGAGGCCTCTGCCAGTACAGACTTCACCGCCATCTATCGGGGCTTGCAGCACGCTTGTCTTCAAGCTTCACCTCTACAATCGAGAACAATTGCACATGTAACTCCGACATTCACCGCAGCAAATTCATCTCCGCCAATCTATGGTGCAAATCTATCTCCGGCCGGTCACTGCAGCACATTTATTTTCCAACTCCCACACTCATCCTCAATCCTCACCTCACCAACATTCCCTTCTTCGGTAAACGTGAATACTATCTTCCGATGTTTCTCCGCCCAACAGTATTTAAACTCCTATCCTGCCCTGCTAAACCATCTCTTCTAAAACCATCCACACCAGCTGTGGTCGGAACATTGGCCACCATCAAAGGCAACCACAGGTCAAAGGACTAGGTCATGGTAATTTTCATCACCATGGGGCTTGCTTGACAAGGCTTACCCTCCGTTTGCAACATGTCAAGGCAAGGTAGATGGGCTTTCCTTCTCTTATTTGACTAGGATCTTGGTCAAGGGACTTGCCCACAGTAGGCCTTGAGTATCGATAGACATCATCAATAAGGTTCGTCCTTTGCTTGCAACTTGCCATGGTGAGATGCATGCGCTTTCCTTCTCTCGCCTTACTTGACCCTTCGTCATAGAAAGAGATGCTTGCGTGGTCAACTTTCATGTAATCAAACTATGTGAGTACACAATTGATGCTTGCTTTGTTTCATTTGGACTGATGCGTGATCCATCAAAAGAAATATATGGTATGATGTTGATGCTTTTGCATGTTGTCAGTTGCGAAGCTGAAAAGATCACGTGGAAGTCCTGGAACATCGAGCTTCAACTTTCAATTTGGTGCAAAGCATGCATAGCATTGTTACTGGCTTTACGCAGTGAACGCTCTTTTAGAGTGTTTGTATGGCCTTTTGCGTCTTGCTTCACATCGAGAAGACCTTGCATGAAAGACCAACATAGACTTGCATCTGAATAAACGCTATTTGTACGCTTTACTTTTGTTTGAGGAATTGGCATGACGGGGATAGAGCCCTTAGAAGTCAGATCATGAACTTCAATTAAAGAACAGAAAGCCTTCACAAGTCGTTTGCTACCACCTCTACCACTTCACCAATCGTACGGATCCAGCCTCAGGCAAGCTTGGCGCCTCGGGCCAGGAACAGCGCTACCGCGTCGCTGCCGGACAGATAATTGGAGACCGTGACACTTTGCATAGAAACCTCACTACCACGTGTGTCATTCCCTCACTGGAGTTCTCAGCTTCAGCCTGGCCCATTTGGCCCTGAGAACGGTAACTTTGTGAGGCTGGACTCCTCGATAACGTTCCTCAATTGAATGCATAAAATACCACATTGGAATGTTCCAGGGTGGAGCGGTAGCTGTTTTGTGGCTCAGAAATGTAAAACCGCTTACTTGAAATGGCGCTAAACCTCATCCATTTTTTATTGAAATTTTGGGATGATGCGAACATGAGATTCAACTTGGGCCTTGGATTGACTAGGAAATGCTCCATAGCAGTGTTGAATATATTGGATTTTCCATGATTCAAGCATGGAAAGTGACACATAATGTATGTGTCGAACCGCCATGATTTTGCTAGCGCGGTAAGTTGACCCTTTCAAATCTCCTTTTCCTGAAGATTCCGCCACACAACACTGGAAACAACACCAAAGCACTCAGTACCAACATCGTCAATTGTACCATATTTCTCTGTACAAGCTACTACTATCCTCAAACACAATGGCTACCAACGCCAATAATACCACCCCAGCGAGCTCAAACCCTCCTGCTGGCGTCCCCTGGGAGCAGACGCTGGAGTATCTCATGCTAACCAACCGGATCATTCCACCAGGGGGCCGGACCACTTATGGTATGTCTCTTGTCGAGAATCTGTGCAATTGCTAACATTATGTCTCTAGTGGTGCCTCACCCAGTCGGAGCCTCGCCTACAGACATCACCTCCTTCGTCTACGGACAAGCCTCAATTACAATCAATACATGGCCAGAATTCATGTATATGTTGAGTCCAACGCCGGAATGGAGGGCTGCCAGAGGCTCTCCCAAGCCAGCACAGAAGATAGACCACAATGGCCAGCCAGTCTGGGAGCGGTATCCGGTGGTGGGACAGCCAGCGAGGGCACTCCTGGACTACAAGGGTCTTCCTGATACAGTAAGAGCCCCCAACTTCTTGATATATAAGCTTACTAACAGCTCCTCAGATCTCTACCCACGAGGACTGGTGGTGGTATGACATCTGGCGTCGTCTCCATCCCCAATCGAAGTGGGACGACATCATCATGCGCATGGAGGTACCAAACCGTGATGCAGACTGGGACATACATTTCCAGAATGCCATACAAACCGATCTCAAGCGAAAGTGGCATAAGCACTATCACATCGTTGTCACCCACTGGTTCGGTACCGGAAGGGGAACGGCGGCGGCGCTTGCCCCTGTGCACGCAGCCTTGCACGCCGCCAATATCCCACTTCACCTGAACACGACTCGAGGCGTGACGCCTGGTCCAGTCTTTCCGAATCAACCCAATAGCAGAACGATTCCTCATCCAGTCCTTCCAATGAGGAGATATCAACGTGGGCGCCCATCTCGACTCTCGGCTGCGGCTCAGACATCTGACTCAGACACGAGCGGCGAAGCACTCCCTGACCTGGGCTCCGAGATTGAGGAAGACGACATTCCAAAGGAGCATGGAGCTTCCGATGGCGGTGAAGACTGGACAGTGGCTGACAATACTCCAAACCGCAGCCCATCCGTAGTCTCGGTGGATGCTGTCGCTAGTAGGCCGCGCTCTACTCGTCGACGTCGCCCTCGATCTCCAGGCTCTTTCACGCCTATTAATTTGCCAGCACCTACTCGAAGACGACGTCTACCAGCTCCTACGCCTGTTCCTGCTAAGCCACGTGAGCGGAGAGTCGCAGCTCACAAAATCGAGAAAAAGGAGCGTCCAATTGGCCATCTGCAACGATTTATGAAGCAACAAGGAAGGAATACCGATGTCAATAGCCTGCGTGACGAAATGTTTGCTCCTTTGGATCAAGCTGGTACTGACTCCGATGAATCTCAGAGTAGCATACGACGTCAATACCGTCCAGCCACAGCGTCGATTATGGACAATGAAGCAGCTACGGCCCCAGCCAGGCATATCGTTGTCGATCCGGCTGAGAGCCTTACAACACCAATGGACCATGAAACAAACGCAGAAGATGCCCACAATGGCTCGCTGGAGGAATTTTTGCGAAATCCAACGCGTCACTCAAGTTTATTCCACCCGCCGAGTCATGGCCAACAAGCGTATACAGCAACCTATCAAGAAACTGTAAGAGCTCCATTCGCGGCAATGTACGGTCCTGCTACCTCCACCTACGGCACAGCACACACTACTGCTCAGCGCTACAGCTATAACAATCAGATCATACAGTCCAGGGCAGCCTCCCCCCCTACTATGCCAGCTCAACCCAAGCAAGCCAATGACCAGCTCGATGCTTCTGCGAGCGATCAGCAGCTGGCTATCACTTACTACGGGCCAGCGCCTCCGGCAAATGATACCTCCGCCAATAATACTTCGGAGCAGAATTTTCCTGGCTATGGGCCGCGAGGTAGTTATTTTGAGTCTGCCGACCTCTTCCGCGAGTACGAGGGCTGGTGAGTTCATGATCACTGATCAATTTGTGCCGGGCGCACTTACTCTTCTCTCCTTTACCACCGCTTCAGGTTCATCTTTCCCTTACTTCATATTCAAAGTGCCCAAAAGTTCTGACATACCCACCATGCCTTATGCGTGCGAGCGCCGCCTCTCCTTTTATTCTTCAATTTGTACATAATCAAAGGTGCTGGTCTCAACGAAAAGCTAATGTGCTCATTACTCTTTACTTCTACAATCCTCGAATGAGAGTCACAAAAGGACCAAACGTGAAGCTCTCTAATAGACGGAATGATGTTCACCAGTGCCTTCCAAATATGAACAGTAGAAGTGATCATTTGGGAGGAAATTGCCCGTGCACTTACAATTGGTAGGGGGTTAATGCCACGAATCGACTTTGGCCAGCTGCTGAGAGCTGAACTCGTGATTCCACCATTCAGCATCTTAGTGAATGACACGAAAACCCTGTGTTTCATCATTGAAGAATACTTGAACGGCGTTCTTGTGTCAATGCTCCTCTTTTCTCCAAGCCCCCTTCGGGCTGGGAAGAACTCCTTTTTGCGAGTGCCCTTGAGATCTCGTAATCTCAAAGCTCCAACATATATAAATACTTACTTAATTTATCGTGCAACCCTCCCATTGCTGTCGATACGATTTTCTCCAAGCTAGGCTTTGAGCATCACAGGGCCGTTCAGAAAGGCAGGGTTGCCAAGACCAAGAAAATCTTGCGTCGTTCTCGCGGTCCAACCTTGATCGGAAGGTTGATTCCAGGCTCACCGCAAAAACAGCCCTGAAGATCTCATGCTCATCGTGCGTTCGACTGCTGTATTATCAGCTCTACTTTAGTTTCATAGCTTGCCGCTTTCAGGCACCCTGAGCTTATCAGTTGTTCAAATTGGACTCTATTCTATTGAGCTGAAGACAAAGCTCCCGAATTCGATCTGTGACTCAGCGCCGTGACTGAATATCCTGATATTTCTCCTCCAAACATCCATTATCATATAATGCGGTCCATCTGAATCCCTCGTAAAAGATTTCTCCTTTCAAATCTTCCACGACACAGTCTTTTAGCAAACATTTATTAGACATTAGAGAGTGGATCTACTAATGTTTCACGCTAAATTACTTTAGTCCCCACGATCTTCACTCGGGAATAGTTAATCTATCGCCAAAGTCCACCTTCGATGGTTTCATCCCGCAACCTGGCTTGCCATGAAGGTTACCATGCCAGCAAAGGCCGTTAAAAACAGATGTGAAAGCGTCACAAAGCTCTACTCTTACTCCAGGGGATGGCAAAGCTCCGAGTGTCTTCGACAGCTAGACACAGCAAATCTGTCTCTCGACATCTTCTAGTATATAGGTTCTCAACGGAAGAATTGCATGTTCACGCCGGAAAGCAACCTACAGACCGGCTCTGAACATGGCTACCTACCACTAACAGGCATAGAATTTTAAGGCAACAAATCACCATGAAGTTCCAGACTGGAAAGAAGCCGACAGAAGAACGAGCAACAAGAGTCAGAAAATGAATGGTGAGATAACATTCAAGTTTGCCGTCTTAAACTCTGCTGACCGACAATAGCGAGCAAGATGTCAGAATGAGGAGCATTGACAAGGGCATGTTAGTCAAGCAAGAGACGGATATAGACACCGTTGATAGCGAGGAAGAGCCAACCTGGGGTAAAACATGGTCAACCTTGAGTATGGAAGTCTGACACCTCGGGCTAGAAGCCCTCAAGCAAATCACATCGACCATCTGGTTGTCTCTAGAGCCTTTGGGACCTTGGCAGTGGCATCCACGGTCTCGTTGCAGGAGTCACGAAGAACAGTCCGCTTTCAGCGTCGAACCTGAATCATGACTTCGCCTACAACGGACAAACCTCTTTGAAACGAAAAGACTAGAATCAAATTCGACAGGAATGGGCATATGTGGTACTCTTAGTATTGATCTTTTCACTGGTTTCAAAAATCAACACCGCAATACTGCCGTTCAAAGGTGGTCATTTACAGATAATGTCATCCGCCCAGTTCTTCTTCCTGGACCAGGGTTTCACAAGTTAGGCATATACCCCTTCGATAAGCTAGAATTGACCAAAGACTGAGTCATCAACTCCGTCATGTCGAACGCCACCACTGCAATGCGTGTCACGCGCTGCCCTCGATACGGTAAACTATTTGACGAGGATGGCATGCTGCACAACGGTTCCAGCGCCGCGGAGCCCTCGATACGGTAAACTATTTGACGAGGATGACATGCTGAACAACGGTTTCAGCGCCGCGGATCCCCGCTGGAACGATCTCACGCATGAGACTGGAGAAACTGAACAAGAGGAAGAAGAGAACGGGGTCTGGATTACTGCCGTCACACCTACATTCGACATGATCCGCGTCGTGGATCCTAGCCGTGGAGAGGTGCCGAATGTGAAGGTCGTACAGAAGGAGGGGCTGATGTTTTATGCTAATGGTTCTGGGGCCAAGAAAGGGAGAGCGTTTTGGAGGGCTGCGGATGGTTCGAATGGACCTGGACTCGGGGATGAAGTGGTCAAGTATGAAGCCAACTAGTGGCCCTTACGCAGCAGGGACAAGCTACCAGCATGGAGGAACAGGGGTAAGCCACCATGATTCGTGGAAATTGGACGTCTGCTAACCAATGGTAGTGAACCGAACATGACGATAGAAAAGTTTAGATACGACGACTACATCAAGCAAGAGCTGAGGACTGATGTTGATCCCAATGAGAATCACCAGGAGATGGACGGAACAGAGCTCAGGAAGGCGCCAACCGGCGTAGCACGGCCGTACGGTCTTGACCAGTACTATGAGAAGATGGCATCTGAAGATCAAGAATTCGGTATTCGATCTGAAGCAATCAACAAGCGTTGCTACGATAGGTAACGCTTGACGTGTAACCCAGAATAGCGACGGCGACTTCAAGATGGAGAGCATTGAAACCGACGCCCTTATCAAACAAGAGTTATGTATCGACATCTATACCAATGAGAATGTCCTGGAGATGGACGGAATATCGCTTAAGAAGGAGCCAATTGATGACGGCGAGGTGGCTACTGGGCGGACTACAGAACTTAGCAGTCTGAAGCGTACAGTTCGGGCCAGCCACAGGGTATAAGAAGGATCTGACTGAGATTGATTGAGCTATTGGGCAACAACTTGGGCCAGATAGTGTCCGTGAGCGTTTGAATGGCGTACTGTACGTGTGGCTAGCTAAAGACTAATCAAGCTCTCGTGCCATTCCTCATGTATGTCCCTTTCGCATCAACTGTTCCCATTGCTCCCCTGCAATCGATTAGAATTGCATATACAGATCTAATTGGCCTCTCACAGTCGTTTCCACGTCCTTGGAGCGGTCGGCGATCCACTCAGAAGATCGATCCAGCGCAGGGATCCAGCCATTCCCTATACAGCTGTTGTGCCATGACATTTCAGTGAAGGTCGTTACGCACGCTGTCGTCAAGGGTCGCTCATTCCTGAGCATCTGCGCCGCCAACTCGGTGTAATCGAGGTACATTACGCTGCCATCGCCGCGTAGGCTCGTGACAACGTTGCTGATCGCGGTATCCGTGAGGGTGGAGCGGTCTTCGTAATTGACGTACAGCTCAAGAGTGACTGCAAGCTGACATTCATACGTGCCAGATTCGCAATCATTGTACTTGAGGACGTTCGACATGGTTTGAGTGGTTGATGGCTTCGTTCGGTGGGTAATTCTAGGCTTGTAGCTGAAATTCGGGTATGCAGCAATGAATGTTGGTCTGAGAACGGTGTTGGTGATGCAAGAGTCACATGAGAAGGTTCTCTAGTTAGTCATGCGGTCGGAGGATTGCATTTGTGGTAGAAAAAGATGATTGGCTGAAAATATCGTCCCTAGCCTCGCCTAGCGCGATTTCTCGTGGTTGTTGATCTCTTGATTGATTTAACCAACACAGAACCCCCAACATCAATCCTTTTTCTAACAATCACATCTTATACTGCTCTCCCATGCCCTTTCTTCGTTTCTATAAATATCAAATATAGCGTTCTTGATCAGAAGAGCACCACCTTCACCTCGCAGCAGCCTGCCAAAAAATTCCGATCTTCTCCATCTTGTGAGTGACTGTTTAGACACTGGAGCACAATTTCAACACTGGCACCCACAAGCAAAGCTCGCAGCAGTGCACCTTGCTATCATCAGAAGGTGCTCCAGAGAATCCAAAAAGCTGACAGCGACATCAGGGGTATTTGTGGCTGTCACTCTCACCCACATCTTCAGCTGTGAGCTTCTTCTCCATGACAGGAAGCCTATTGTAAGTTTGGCTAATTGTAGATGAGCCAGATTCACGCCGCAGTTGCTCGCTTTGCTTTGCTGCTTTTGTCAAAGTTCGCATTTGGTTAGTCTCACTCCCTATACCTTCAAAAGGCTCAATGGCCTACAAATCTCTCGCGAAAACATACAAATCATTACTCATCAGCATGCAACATTCATGTTTTGAGCCCAGCATCTTTAAAGGATTGCACAGCGGTGGAAATCAGGTATCAGTGGGGAGTGCGGCTGTCAAGAACGTATTTCCGACCGTGCGAATGTCTACAAAAGTCTTCAACACGAGACTGTGACAGTTTTTTACGTTTCCTCTTACACGCTTGTCCAAGTGCTATAGCTGACAAGATCTCGCGTCTTAGGTATAGCCATAGCCGCTGACCATCCTGGAGGAAATCCATTGATTCTGCTGGCATCGTCAATCACACGCCAAGATGGCAAGGCGAATTTGAAGCGTGGTGTGTGGAACGAAGAGAACAACGCGAAGGTATGTCAATTGACCCAGAACACTGACCTGAGGTTCCAGCACTACTACCTTCAGCCACTGCGTCTTTTGTGGCACTGGCGTTGTTGAGTCTAGCTTACTGACTTCTTACCAGCTCATCTGCCAAATTATCAAGGTCAACAACGTTGACATGGACAGCACCACTGTCTCGAGATAGTTGAAGAGGAGGAAGGTGCCGTAGGCACGGCCAGCGGGTCCGCTGAGCCATCAAACAGTGCCCCGCCCGCAAAGAAGACAAAGCTCACTCGGAAGGAAAAGGGCATTGACGGTATATTACACTCACTACCCAGACTCTATTACTACGCTAACTTTTGATTTCAATGAAAGCCAAATCAGTCCAGGAAGCACTCCTACAAGTCGATGGAATCTACTCGCCCGCGATCGGAGGTTCTATTACGATGCCTAAGCACAAGAACCCCAACGGCCTGATCATCTGCCCCCGCTGTGCCTATGGGTGCACACGAAAGCGAAATCTACAAGAGCACTTCCCCAAGTGTATTAGGGACAATGGCAACCCAGAATCCTTGCGACACGATTCACATGAGAGCTGGCCGAGGAAAGATCAGGAGGAGGACCAGGAAGAGGAGAACCAGGAAGGGGAGAACCAGGAAGAGGAGGCGAGCATGGACCCATTCCCCTTATCTCGGCTAAGCGTCTCCAGACGGTCTTTGTTGAAAAATATTTCCATCCGCTTAGGATCGATCAGATAGCATCGCATTGCTTACATTCCCCGTCAGATAAAGAAACAGCGGTCTCAAGTGGCTAGTAGTATAATACCACCTTTTCGTATTTCGCGCTAGGGATAGTCACATTTCGCAAGCTAAACAATAATTCACGAAATCTCTTTCCCAAACAGCAAGCTCTTGTGCTGTGAACAAAACATACAATATGATATTGAATTACACTCTACATTTGCCCTGATTTTGTTATTACTATCCTTCGTCTGAGCCTTTGACTCTTGTGGGTGGTGCATGATGGAATAGCAGAAAGTATCGCAGCCAGATATGAGGCTTTTGCGACATCGACTTTGGTCCAGGCTGATAGACTTTTAGGGTATCCTAACAGATTATAGACACTTGTATCCCCAGATCCAGTCTATAAGGCTTAAGCCCCTTCGCAGATCTTAAGCTGGCTCGCTGTGTGAGCATACACCATAAGTCGCAAGCCTAGGGGAAAGGCAGAAGGGGAGTCCATGAGCGCCTTCTTACGGAGCTTTCCAGGCAGGAAGCCAAGAAGGAATCCAGTAAAAGAGTGGAGCTTCTGTGAACGTGGAAAAAGGAGACACGCCAGTATCCCGGTTTTATCTGAGCAAAGACGGTGGACGTCACGAACAGTCGTCAATTACGGGCCTTGGAGCGGCGAAAGGAATGATGCTAGAGGTAGCAGTAGCACGAACTCTCCAAAAGATGGATTCCTCTCCAGACACCACCCACAAGCCGGTACTGGTGGCGGTGAATTACTCCTGATTCAAGCTCTTTACTGTCACTAAGTACGAATTAGGTCATCGAGATACGGTCGTGCCAAAAAATGTTTCCTGGACCCTCAGTCGATGATATGCATGAAGACGTGTATCAATGAAGCCATCAAGAGAAGCAAGCTGTGTCGCATGTCCGTTGCAACACTGCACTCCTCGTTACAGAGAATGCTATAACATACCCCCACCAAAGCCATTTACCTCAAGGTCGACAAACCTCAGTGGGAGAAGATGATGAAAAGCCGCAATACTACATGGAACCCTGATGGCGATATCGACATCCAATTATGTGACGGCAATTACGATCCGATCGAGGCCAGGGACAACAATCGTATTGCAAATGTGGTTGGTCCCGACTTCACTCATTGTCCTAAAATCCTCCTTGCCCTCGAGATATAGAGAGTTGAAAGACATACGGACCTTCGTCATACCGAAACTTGTTTTCTTCGAAATCTCCATTTCTCGGACCATCATGGTTCGGAATACATACACCTACACTACCTGGGCACAATACCATTGTACCTACGGCCAAACTCGCCACGTCTTTCATCGACAAGACAGCCCCTCTCTCTTTTCCGGTACAGCTGGGAAACCTGTGCTTCGGCGCCTCAAAATTCCTTACGGACCAATTGTACTGAGCGCGGCTGACAATGAACCATTGAGCGTGAGAGACACGCAAATCTCAGCTGCGGATATCCACCGGGGGAGCCTGTCCGAGGAGCCTTTCGTTCACATGACCGCCTTATTATTCCAGCCAAAGCATTGTAGATCTTGCAAGGCAGATCTCAACATCGACTCCTTCACTTTTGCAGTCTCCCGACCAAGCTCTAAGATCTTAATCTTGGCATCGCGAAGAGATATGGGACACGTGCTACATCGAGCTGCGGTGAAAGCATAACCCTTGGACGAACTACGTGCAAACACGCTCAGCCTAAGTGTCCGTGAGAGCACAGCAACGAAGACGTGTGCAAGACACGATTTCCAATGGCTACGATTCTGACTCGCATCCTGAGACTCGCGATACCTCTTGCACTATAGGTGTAGACTACTTCCAGAGCTACTCCCCGTTCATCAAGAGCCTTCGTCATGTCCACTGAAAGATCTGGAGAAGGAATCAGGGGCTGAAAGCAACCACCTCCCAGATTCGATTGACATCTCCTCCTACGGATATCTATGTGTAAATTCAGGCAGTGGTAGCTCTCGGCCAGGCATAAAACCATCTATCAGAACCTCTCTCGTCAGAGCATACAAGCACTCGACTATTGGCGCGTGCGTGTTAATTTCGCCGAAAGATTTCTATAGGACTCGAAGTTGAGGAGACTCCCCGTAACGCGTTGCACATGAGCCAAGATAGAAATGGAGCACCAAATTTGACCAATTGTGAATCCTCGTACCTAACGTAGAGAAATCCCTGCTGTATCTCATCTACGTCGATCTTCCATACAGACCGAACTATTACAATGCTTAGCAAGGAAGAAGCATAGGGGAATGGCCAATTCCTTCCCTTTCCAAGCGTGATGGAATTGTACCTGTAAGCCAAATCGATCTCAGCCTTGCATCTTGTCTAATGAAGCCAAGGCGTGTAGTTTCATTCTTCGACCTAGAAGCTAAATACAGCCGAGTTAAAAAATGAAATTTGGATACCCTGATATGCTGGATTATTTATGGAGCCAAATAGTGTAGATTTTTCGGCATAGAAACAGTCATTGGCGTTATTGTCTAAGACCCTGTTTTCCACTCAAGCCTGGCCTTGACTCATACTTTAGATCGATGAGCTAAGAAAGGTAGTCTCCTTAATACGCTTAGCGTCGTATTGCCCACATTTTTCGGGTAGGAAAATTTCAAAACATACTCTTGCGGCTCTGTGGTAACCCCCTCCTCGTCAAAGACCTTTCGGAAAGACATCTTCTCGATTACCTACTACCATATTCGTTCTTCTAGGCCTGACAACATGGTCGGCAAATTGACCCCATTCCAAGTATGCAGGCAGCTGTGCAGCCAAAGGCCTTCGACCTTCCAGCTCTGGCCACGTGGACTGGATCACCACACTTACACGGATACCCCAGGCCTTCGAAGACTCGTGAAAAGCTAGATCACCTGTTCAGCACCCTCTACTTTTATCAACACCCTTTCTAACATCTTCCACAACAAGAACATCCCGACGCTGTCAATTCACCCCTTCACAAAAGATTATACTGCATTGGCAGCTTTTAGTAAGCCCCTAACTTTTCCGATTTACCACCATGGTGTTAATTGGCGCAAGTACATTCAGGCTTCCTGACTGGCCAGCATTGATCCCATACTATGTCGAAGCTGGGGCAACTGTCGACCAACGTTCGAACATCCAGAGTGTCGAAAGTATCTGAGATGGCTCCTGGTATTCTTATGGGCGAGTTGAATGCCTTCTTCAACGTAAGTCTTGTTCATCTTCGATGCCGGGGCATTTGCTAACAGGGTTTGGCCAGATTTTAAACCGTCAACATTGCTCCCAGTACTGCCGCAAGCCAACCACCTAAGACCACCGAAACATTTCCTTAGCATGTCTCCTATATATGATACATATTTGAGGAGTGTTGAGAACGCATGACCCGCCGACCCCTTCGTTGACTCCCATCGTCGGTTCTGTGATTCCTCAGGCCAAAAAGCCAACCTACCAGCATTTTGACGACGTTGCGGCCAAAAGTGATGAATACAAACCTGCGGAGCAACCACCCGTCAATATCTTCAGACTCCATCGGGCTGTTAAAGATGAACATCAATTTCTGGCAGAGTATATACGAATTCACTTGTCCGAGTTCATACGAGCGCGATCCAGATGGATCCTATCAGCCACACCGCGGATGGATAATTTTGCTGCCTGGGTTCGTAAGACGATGCATCAGAGGCACCTTTGTGGAGCTACAAGCCATCCGCATCAAGCATCTCAAGGAAAACATGGAAAAGGCGGTGGAGAGAAGGATTCAAAATTCAAGGGAGGCTTCTGGGGGAACAGCAATAACAGATACACACTTCTTGATCGCGTATTCGACAAAGTCACAGTCGACGTTGGAATAGAAGACGATGCCCCATACGTCCGACGACATGATGCTTCACCATGCTCATATACGCCACGTTTTGACAAGAAACTTGTGCAATCGTGGACGCGGAGTCGATGGCAGAACAGCAGAAATACAAGACTTCTACCAAGAGATTCTGGGCATTCAATGACAATCGGGCTGGGATGCTGATTTTGCACAAAAAAGCGCTCGATATACTCCACGATGTAATCGTTCTGCAGTTTGGCATCATGACCGCTGAACTCATGCGAAGATGACGAGATATAGTCTAGGTTTGGGTACCAGGCCCGAAGAAATACATGGTTCAGCAAGAGCTAGACGACTATCAAGAGAATGCCGTCGACGAGGAGATAAACGACCCGGAGATCAACGACGAAGAGGAATCAACTCATAGTCACAAGTCCGAGCGAGAGACACGCACGGTCAACAAGGTCATAAGAAAACCCTCAAGACGCGCGTATGAACGTGGCAGCGTACCCTCCCGTCCTGATAGATACCCAGATTCGAATACTATCGCTGAAGTCACTAGAGCTCATGAGGTATATTACGCACCACCAACGACTCAAATCCCAGAAATACGCATCCATATTTTGAATGCGCAAGTCAAGAGCAAACTGCAGCAAGTGATGAAATCTGACACTATGGAAAGAGTATTACACCTTCAGGACGCGGACGGGACGAGATTCACCCACCAACACCTGCCAGATCTTCAGCCGACTCGAACACTGCACCAATCTCTCGACGTACGCGGACTGGACGGCCCGCCTGCAGGACAAGCGCAGATCAAAGGGCCCAGCCAGCACATCTACTCCACTCTATTAACATGCACGGCTGACCTTTTTTTTTTTTTTTTTTTTTTTTTATACAGCTGGCGTCCAAGCGTCAGAGACCGAAGCCTGACAGCAAGCCCGCTATGAACCGTCGTCAAGAGCCGAACCGTCAGGCACAGCGGTAAGATAGCCATTCCAGTCCTGTCAGTCGGTCTTTTTACCGCAATGCCCAGATGCTAAATTATATTTAGTACTCACCGAGAACGAAAAGAGCTGTACGCTAAATCGCTCGAAAACAACGGTCCATATCCGACTTATTACCTTTCGGTATGAACCACGGAGATATTTATCGCGTTTCCGTTATCTGGAGGGTGCGAAAGTGGGACGACTCAGCAGAGTATTCGTTTCTGAACCGGTGTAGTTTGTGGACATGTAAACGATGTTGCTGGGATGGAGTGGAAATGGCGGCGCGCTGAAAAGCGTGAGTATCAGTATTCCCGCTCGGTCGAGTCTAAGCGCTGATGGTGTTTACAGTCTCGTATTTCCCTGCCCACCTACGCATAAGGGACAATAAAAAAAAGACACCCTCGAGCAGTTGCCAATGCAGGGACGATCCATTGACAGGCTAGACCATGCGCGATAATACCGTAAGGAGCTCCAAGAGTTGGGGTTCTTTGTCTGGGCTTGTGAGTTTTCAAACATCTTCAAGTCACAACCACCTACCAACAACGACGCCCGCCCGCAAGAACAAGCAGCTCAAGTATCAACAGTAGCAGCATCCTCATTCTCAGGTAAGAAGATGGTTAGGCTTTGCTATACTGCACACTAATTATTCAAAGAAGCTCGATACCATTATGTCTGCACCATGGACCGCCGAAGAGTCAGCCCGTTTTCAGGCGGTGAACCCTTCTTCCCCTGACGATATTGATGTTCAGCTCTTCCCAGACCGCACACCTGATGAGCTATGCGATGCATGGGCAGCCCATGTGCTATTAGACCTTGCTGCAGGGGCCATGCAACGACGTCCACGGTTTTATGATGTTCCAGCGCACAATTCGATCTTCTAAAGCATGCAGTCTTGGGCGCAAAGACCATAACAACCATGTGCTCAGGCAGCGCGAGCCCAATACTCAGTCTTGATCTAACAGACGAAAGTAAGCTACTCGAATCAACTTTCTGATGGGGGCCTTGCTACTAGCTTGCAGTGTTGGTTGGAAATCATAATTGACCGGAGAGAAATTGCCTTTGTCGAACTTTGTTGGCAAATTGAGAAAGATAGAAAGAGTCTAGCGCTTCCATTCTACCATGCCTTCAGCGCAGATATCGTCCCAAAATAACAGTCTCACATCCAGCTAAATTTCGATCAACAATTGATCTGATAGTATCGGTAATTTGGACAGTCTTCATAATTACCAAATGTAGGGCTGGAACCCAAGTTAGACATTTTCAAGACAATACCGCGTAAGTCTAAAATCAAATTTTTACCGTGAACCATACTAAGGCTTTGAATAAGCACATAGTGTTGAGCAAGCACTACATCCTCACACTACGTTTTTATGACGCTTTCAGCGTGGAGCTTCAGTCGGAGCTCTCAGATAGAATGGGGTGGGGCCAGAGGAGCTGGGATTAAAACAAGGGAATCGCTAGTGGCTAAGCTGAGTAAGGTTCTCAAGGGAGTTCCATTCGTAGGGAGCGTTACTTTAGCCAATATCCATATGTTTTATCTTCTTGAAGACCAAAATGTGCCGAAGATGAAGCCAGATGAGAGCCAATTGATAGATCTTCGATAGAGTCTCTACGAACAGAGCCGAAATCTGATCGTCGAAGGTTGAAGAGATTTCAAGGATACTCCTTCTGGTCCTAACAAGAATTCAAAGATTGCTGCTTGTTGCAGACCCATGACAAATGAAATTTTCGCCAAAGCGCTCTAATTGAGTGTAGACTTATCTTGCTCCTTTCCCCAAATCATTGGGTAGAGCTACGTTTTGTACTGTTCTCAAAGATGTTAGCGGGCCCACAACAAACCTGTACACTAAGGCGTGTCCAAGCCCAAGTACCTCATCCATCGACAGCGACCGTCATCATCGACGCTGAATATCCAGAGTCTACCATATTTTCGTTTCTTCATTCTTTGAACACGCCTAGGACAAGAGCAACCCCGCGGTTACTCTTCGTTCGATATCTATCCCTTGAGATCCGATGATTGCGAGATGGAGTCCATGGGCTTCGAGATTCACAACTTCATTGGACATGCCGACCGAGATCATTGCGAGATCGCCAAGTACCTCCTCGACTTTGATCACGCACGCCTCCGTATCACCTGCACGCTCCTCTACAACCAGTGTGGTCCTGCTCTCCCACTCGGTGAACAAGGTATATTTTCTTTCCTGATCCTTCTTACCCTATTCCTCATATTCCAGCCTTCCAGAACATCTCACTAATACTGTGCAGTCTACTTCATATTCAACAAAGCGTATGATACTTGCCACCGACCGACTCATTACCCTGAGCTCCTCCTCCTATACACATCATGCATGAAGCACCTACCATGATCCAGATTGTCAGACTCCAAGTCCAACAAGGCCCGTGAAGCAGATTCATCTATTTATCGGCTGCAAGGACGCATTGGTTTGTCGTACGAATGGCTGGAAAGCGTATCCAGGTCGTAGTGTTGGTTCCTTCAGCGGATCCCCTGCTGAGAGTGTTCTTTGGCAATGCAAGAATGCTCCTTGCGCGCCCTCCCGATTTAGTGTCGTCGGCTGACGAAGATGCCATTCTCGACCAATGTGGCAGTGTGCCTCATATCGACAAGAGCCGGTGGATATTGATTAGATCTGCTCGGTGCCAATCGAGCCGTAATATAGATGAAAGCGAAGGCCAGGTACGCCTCCGCATGCACTGAGTACCCACAGATCTCAACGTGATGACAGTCGATGCCTGTTAAGCTCGAGTATTCGATTTCGTGATTCTGGACACAGTCACACTTGGGGCATGAAGACAGGTCCGTGGACTGAAACCTCTCAGTCTGACCAGCACTGCTCCTGTTGGAATGGGAGGAACGACAGGTTGATTATCTATGAAGGGAGCGGTCTATTTATGCTTGTTCGGCTAATCCACAGGGCTGAGTGTTGAACACTTCAACAGCTTCTATGAGGAGTTCGCTTGACTCCTGGAGCGATCACGATATCTCGATATATTTCAAGATGATTCAGGCCATCAACTCAGTCCGGCTACTGTTCCAGATGCGTCGAAGGAATCCATGAAAAAGATGTTTCCCGAGATCATGGCTCGCGTCCCGAACCTTCAATTCCTTGAGCGGCACAACTCCGAGGCGCCCGCAGTCCAAACATTCGTCTTTGTGGTTGACGTCGCCGATGAGAGCAGACAAAAATTGACATCGACATAGCGAGGAAGTGCGGACCAAAGGCTCCGTTTGGGTTGCGTTCATGGACCTGAAGGGGGTGCTCTACGACTTCGCGAAGAGTTGAGTGTAGAACAGAATCGGCTGCTTGGGACACTTCCATGGACCTGGAGAAGGCGCACCATAAAGTTGAGGATGAGACCGAAAAGAGGCTCTTGCAAACCTTGCTCGCAGAGCCTTCTCGACAAGGCCTAACGGCTAGGCTGGGACGATGTCCTGCTTTTGTGGGGGCTACTGGAGCGGTTTCGTGGCCTGGCATAGAGACCGCCAACCAGAATGACCTGGATATTGTCAAATGGTTTTGTTCTCAAGCTGGCGTAACCTCTGCAGACCTCAGCAAGGGTATTGCACTACCTCCTGTTGCTCCTTTACACCCATCCCAATCGAGCAAAAGCCTTGGTATTATTGACGGTGTTGTCGTTGCAATAATCATCATTCTATTCATTACTGAAGGCCGCCTAATCGCACGTTATATTATTACCACAACGTGTTTAAAGCCGGCTTGGATGATGCTTTCATTGTTCTGGGAGCAGATGCAGTGGTCTCGCGGCTTGGCAAAGAGATTACGATGGTGTCGAAAGGAGGCGTGGGACAGCATATTTACAACATCAGCTAACCCTCTTTTCCGCCATATCCTTTTACCACGCGATTTTCTCCTCCGGACCACCTTCTTGTGTAGCCCTTGAGCGGCAGATGCTACAATTCATTCAACGCTTCGAGGACTTCCCTGCGGATCGCCATCACATCGGTGAAAAGATAATGTCGGCTTCAGCAGATGCACCCACGGTAGGCTTCTGGCACCCACAATCTCCATGAATTTCCATCATGGCTCCGATAGAGGGAACCCTCCGAAATTCGAGAGGAGCCAAGTAGCAGTGGCCTACTGGCTACCAAACTCCGTCATGAACTCAGCCATCGTCCACAGTCAATGGAAAACGCACGCGAATTCTTACCGTGAGCACTTACGCAGTATCGACATATTGGAAGAGAGAACAAGACAGGCCGACAAGGATCGGTCAATGAGCACTGCATTCGTTACTTGTACCATCCAGTAATTTCGAATCTATTTTCGACAAACGGCGGTGACTACTTCAATCGCCCAACGCCAGAGCAATTGGGGGCGGTGCAGCGCGTGCCCACGTGAGCTGGTTGCATGCCTAGAATCTGGGGACGTATAGAAACGAGATTATGGATGACCTGGAGGCGAGCAAGTACAGCATATTAGGGGCGCTCTCACTTTTTGTAATGGATTGACGAGTGCTGCTGCTTTGACATTTCCCCTTTGTGTTACTTCTGGCGGTATGCATTGAATTCAGTGGTCAGGAAAGGATTATATCAGAGACAATTGGGAGCAATGGCCATGATCGAGAGATTATGATGCGTCCCGACTCTGTGGCTCAATGGCAGCAAGAGTGTAACATTTACTTGGGCTTAGTCGCTAGAAAGTACCCCTTTTTAAGAATATTGTCTAATTGACCTCGGTCTGATGAGCTTCGAAGTCTTCCTGGATGTAAACTGCGAACATGTAGTCGCCAGCTCTTCTATCAGAGAAACATCATGTGGAGACCTTTTGAGCATCGATTGTTCACCATGTGAAAGTTTCATTCACCATTAGCAACAGACAGTTCGGAAGAGGTCGTCAGCTGTAGATACCAAGAGTATCTTTTGTTGCATTTTGAGAATGAATTGCCGTTCAGGAACAGTGATGGCTCACCACCAAATGTTTCAAGTCGCAAGTGTTACCGGCTAGAATAATGACCAAGTCTCAACTTCTCAGGCGACTTGTTTCGTCTCGGCGCAGCGCCAAGCCCAGTAGCTCGCGATCTGAAGTCACTTATATGTGCGCGACCAGATTCACTTCTACTAGGGCAACACACGGCGCAGCGATTCGGATTCTCTAAATGCATTTCTAAGCTGCACTAGGGGTGGAAGAAGGGGGACTTGTTATCTTTATTTCTAGTTCTACAGTCTCTAGCTCGCCGGAGGGAGTATAGCTTTGGTTAAAGGTTAGCTCTTCTAGCGTCGCCTTCACCGGGATCAACCTTTACTCTATACTATTATGTTACAAAGCATAGTTCGTGTAAGTAGATTATTGAAGTGCACCGATCCCGGTTTGCATAGTGACTACCAGTTCCCAGATGTCGACAAACCCAGCTAGCAAGATATTAGCACGCTCTACTCATCGGTATCCTATTCAGAGCCAGTCAACAACCTTATACTGTCACCCGGTATTAGCGTTCTTAGTATAGGATAGGTAACGCGCCGGATAATTAGTGTATTCCTATTGATATATTTTCATCGGGGCGGGATTGGGTACTTGAAGACGTAACTACCCTATAGGGCTGAGAAAATCAAAATAATATCTTGCCTTGCGCCGGACTTTAAACTAGTGAACTCCCTACCGGACTATCATATATCTTGAATTCCCTAACTTTCTTTCTTGTTACTCAGAGACAAAGAACGAAATCTCCAAACCTTCGACTCCTCCTGTGCTGTTGCCAGCCATACAGCCTTGCACGCTCAATCCTCGCGCTGGATCCAAAGGCGATTACAAAAGAGCAGCCATGTTCCCCAGTACTCCTTGAAGCAAACCCTCCGCATTACTCGACCGAGAATTAGTCGATTAGAGCTCTCCGTCTCCATACACCTTGCGGCATCAAGTTACCAAAGAGCCACGGATAATTGGACGATCGTAGACCACGGGCACAAGACTTGGCCTGTCCATATGCAACAAGCCTAAGGTCTACATACATGGTGCGACCGTATAAAATGTTCTTCTATTGATTAGAAGCCAATTGATATCTATTATAGTACTCGCATGAGCCTCTCGAGCCAAGATCATCGCTTTGTGGCCATGAATCGGCAGTCCCTGCGAAGGATTGGCAACGACGTGGAACCTCAAAAAACTGCAACTTTGGGAAACACTGTATAACTTTCATGATACTCAAGGTGTCAAGACAGTAACTACATTCGGTACTTCATCCTCAGCTTCGGCGTCAACGACAAGGATAGCGAAATCGAGAATACGCCGCCGCTTGAAATTCAAGACCATGAAAGAGTTCTCATTCAGGACAATAGTACTTCGCCATCGCCCACTCCTAAGCCAGAGATCAAGCCCCCAGCGCTGTTCGCTTGACGCAGCCTCGTGAAGGAAAACATTGCTCGAAGGTTCTTTTGTCTTACATATATATAGTCGGTACCCGTGATGGCTCCCCTACTCCCCAGATATTCTTCGCATCTCATCTGCGATCAATTATGGGAATAGGGAGACCGTCCCGCAACTAAGCCCCAGACAGCATCACAACGGATACCCAATACCTCCTCGTACTCCTCTCAATGCTGGATCGCGCCTCGCAGGTGGAATTGCAGCCGACCCTGCCTTGTTGAACAAAGAAGCTGGTATGGTCCACGATCAGCGTCTTGAATCTCGGCCAGGTCTAGCGACTCCAAACGGTCATCCTTTCCTTTGAGAAAGCGCACGGACTCTTTCAGCTCCTTGGATCAGATGGCCAACGCACAAGATGCCGGAGCATACCCAAAAGGAAAGATCTAAGTTCCAATGCTACCTCCACCATTTCCTAAGCAGCAACCCTCTACGGACAGATATCGAATGACCGGGGCTACTAAACCATCAGGCCATTCTGAACAATCGACATAGCACGGATCAACGTGCTGTTGTAAGCAGACCTGAAGAGCTTGGGACAAGATCGATACTGCCGAAGCCTGCCAATCAAAGTGGGTCCACCAGTGAAAAGCTATTGCGAGGGTCTTGTTGCTCTTTTGCTGCCTCAACAATTAGCATGCCATTAAGAAGGTAGGTTTTCCACAATGTCTAGCTGCCCCTCACCTGCCGTCAAATAGTAACTTACCATCCAAACAGTTCAACTTCGTTGCCGTGGCTGCGGCGCTCAACATCAAGTATGATGCAGCAGCCAAGCAATACTTGCGTCTCAAGAAAGCAATTAATACTGCCGGCTTACCTGTGAGCAAGACCGCGACCACCACTAAGAAGCGCAAGAATGCTGTCCCAGATTGTGGAAGCAAGAAAGGAAAGAAGAAGGCGAAGGCTGACGATGAGGCGAGCGAGAAGGTTACCGGGTTACAGTCTACCACGTTCACACCAATCTCCACTTTGAAAAACTCTCTCCCGTCTTCAAGTCAGTTTTTGCGGCTTGTTTCTTGCAAGACATCTTATGGAATGCGACAATTTGGAGGAAAACACCGAGTACTTTACCAGGAAATTGATGATTAATGAATCTATCTGATTTGATGCTGATACGAGCAATGTCGACCTGCAACTCAAGACCACTTTGACATTGTAAGGACTGACAAGCATAAATCGCTCAACTACATTTAAGGCCCAAGCCATCGACTTCGGTATTCTCCCTGAGTCTGACCGGAAGACCTGAGCACCCAATCCTACGGATCGATCTTCGAGCTGATTAGGGCAACCCTGTCGCTGCGGCCCATTATTTTGACGTTTTACGTGAGTCATCGAGCTCACCAGAATGCAATGCCTCACCGCTCTCGACACCCTCCCAATGTCTCGACTGGATCTTTGCAGCGTTATAACAGCCTCCAGGTCTAGTTTCAGCAGTCGAGCTCACCACGGAGTCTATGGTCTGTCGAGCTCGATATCTTGCTTCAATGCTACTACTGATGTTCAACGCGGCACCGGCTTGGGCAATCAAGGCAGACTTCACAGTGAGAGGAGCTACCCTCTTACTCGCCTACAATCCCCGTGCTCGTGATTGGACTGTTGGCTCAGGCCTAGATACCAAATATTTTGGGAGAGACTATCCCATCCACTGGTGGTGATTGGGCTCGTTTGTTGTCTCCGGTGCAGCCCCCCTGCTTAGTCGGAATCTTAGTAAGACAAAAAAAGTCCGGCCTTAAAAAGTTAGGGGGCAGCTGCTAATTGGCCGGTAGTGCTAGCTGCCGGAACTAAAATTTAGTCTCACGCCAGCGAAAGGAGGCAACTCGTTTGGCTTGGCGGCGGGACTCAGCCCTATAGACGAGCCCTCTACCAGTGGATGGGATAATGCCGAACACTTTAGTAAAGCTGCTATTCACAGCATCTAAAAATTTCTACAAAGATCCGTGACACCTTCTATACCGCTTGCCTCTGTCGCTGGCTCAATCGCAATTACCCTTCAGTGAAGATTCGAGACACGTCTCTTGCTGCGGCAGCTGTCCTCGCCTTTCTTGCTTGTGTCTTCTCTGTTCGTGGGGGACTATCTCAATGACCTCAATACATGCAATATGCGAAAATTATTTCCCCAGAGATCAGGAGGGGAAGAAGCACATGATGATGCAAGCTACTAAGGAGTCAACGAGGTACCGTGAAAGACGGGCAGGGGATCTACTATAGGAATGGGTGAGTCTGCGCCTTTCTCATCTGCTTTTTGATCTTTCCGAATACGTGCTAAATCTCAAGTATCAGTGTGGTCTTGCGGCACAGGTCTATTGTGCACTCGTCAACTCTCATTTGGCGACTCCTCGTCGCACTACGACATCGTTGGAAATGCAGCTTCCAGACTGAAATTGAAGAGTTAGAGGGTTCTTTGTCAAGTCCAGTAAGCTCTAATTAGATCCGCTTTTAATGCTTTGTACTGATGTATAGTCCAGGGCAGTAGGCCTTCTATATTATGCGATCCGGTAAAGAGTTACATGCACAGCAGAGGTCCTAGGTGTTGTTTCATATGAGGAAGAGATGGAATAGATAGCATTGTTGTAAAGAACAATTCAATAGGTCTTTTCCCATACCGGCGAATAACAAAAGGCAGGCTCGGCAGCAACAATAATGTCTTTTCTGATGTCGTTTAGAGCTTTGGTACGCTGCCCAAGGTCGCGACTGTGCAAAGAACAAGGAACCGGCTAGCACTTGCTCGTAGGATGAGCACACAGCGCTCTGAACACCGTTTCCAAGTACTATATCCTTAAACAGCCTTGGCTCGAGGGATCTGTATGTTTTGGATGATCTTACCCAGCAATTGTCTAGTAGAGGCCGAACACAATGATACTATAGAGTAATTTTATCAAATTAGATTCAGAGTAGTCAAACTGGTCCCTATAGTAGCGCTGTAATCCAGTAGGGCTGAAGATATGCACTAGCACTCCAGGAAAATTTCAAGGTGTCCTCCTTGCGTCAACGTAGGAGCTTTACCACGATCATCTACATTCTTGCGTATCTCCGAAATATAGAAACCGACAATACTCCCAGGTATGGTGTCGTCCTTGATTCACCTTCGGGCCACACTCGGACTATGGTCCACTCATGATCACCAAAACCGAACAATTTTCCTCAACGCCTTTGTCGACGAACGATGGAGATTCTAGTGCATTGTTCAAGGGTGATTCTCCCTATGCTATTATCATTCGGACCCGTGACTAAGATGTACTTCCGAGTAGAGACCACAACAGATCCACCAGGTTGGCAACAGCGACCGGAGAAACAGGCTCTGGCTTCATGGGTCAACAAGCCCCAGAGCATGGTGGACGTACTCAACCAAAAGCATTCGTGTATTCTCAGCAGAGGGAATAAAATCGGTCTTCATCCAATGAATCGTTGTGGTACTGAGGAGTGTGGAGATATCCAGGTTTAACATGTTGAGGTGCCGCTTTGCACCACATGGTTGACCGACTACTCTTCACCTTCATAGTATCTTAAACCATCCGAAACTTTGATATCTGGGTGGCAAAAGTCCGCGAAAAGAGCCCTGAGGAAGAGGCGGACAATGACGACACATATACTCTCTTCGAGCATCGAGGAAGTCTCTCCTATGCTATGACTGAGCATCAAGAGAATTTTTCCGTGGAAGGATATTGCTCTTCGTTCGATTGCAAGGGCTTCTTCTACAAGCAATTGACAATAACCAGAAGTCTTGTCAATGCGGAGTATCAAAGAGTTGGCTCTGTTTCACGGGAACGTCGTTCTCGCAAAAGGACTGGACAATGTACTTCTGACCTGCTGCTCTTGCTCGTCGGAGGCGAGAGCGTGTATTCTGCCATGCGCGAAGTGTGAACCTGTCTTCATTGCAATGGAATATTTCCACAACCAAAAGCTCTACCTGCTTCGAGAGCCAACAGCTCTCAGGTCAAACCCAGCACGTCCCGATGAGATCGAATCCGAGCGCACAGAATCAATGTCTGTACACCAGAAGGGAAACAGGGGAGCAGTACAGGCGGAGAAAGAGGCACAGGGCGGGACTTTTGCAGACATACGTTCAGGAGAAGGAAAGAAGGAGGCTAAGAAGGTTGGATTTGCTGATTTTCCAGAAGAGCGCAAGGAGGCACCAAAGGGCTCCCCACTAAAGAGATACTTAAAGGCATTGGGCTCCAAAGTCAAGGGTGAATTCAATAAAAAGGAGAATATTAAGTCTCACTCAGCTGGTCGTTCTGATTGGTTTGTGGGATGGAACGACTATGTCGCAGGCTTGGTACCCTTCCACAAGTTCAATCTATCTGAATTGAAGCGTTTGTTTACCACGAAAGTCGACAACGAACCTCTCGGATCTTGGGCGTCTCATGCAGACCGACTCATGACACGATCTAGTGCTCCAGGCCAAGAGCGTGCTCCCATTCTCGAGCGCCGTAAATCTCGTGCTGATTCCTCACAAAAGGTCCCATCGCAACAAGGGGATGGCTACAAGAAGCACTATTGGGAATGAAAGTACAGGGAATTACGTTCACAGCATCTCGCCACCAGACCTCTCGAACAGCTCCTCTGCGGACTGGGGAGGATGGACGATCAATCACATCCCGAGCCGCAAGACTGCGTCCAACAGTGATCTGTCTTGTATTCTCTTGCCTGCATATCTGATATCCATATAGACCAGTCGAGTACTCGAAATTTTTGCTCGGACAGCTACGTCGAGCTTGTTGGTGGGAATGATACTCGTCTAGAGAGATACCCAATACCGCACACACTAAGCAGGTCGACCTTATACGGTACGCTGCCAGTCCTAGATTGGGTACAGGTGCCGAGGGACTTTCTCAATGATGATCCCTTCCCAGCTATGATCGGATGTGGGAGGATGGACAACCAATGCCACGTCGCCAAGAGAAGTTCCCCTCCCAAGATGAAGACAATTGACCCGTACGTTGTCCCAAACAACAATGAGGGCCTTCGCGAGCGTGGAACACCGATAGCATCCCAGCGCCTACCGAACGTCTGCCTACGAAACCTGGGTGGGAAGAAGGTTGGGCCCTGCGGCAGGAGGTAGATTGATGCAGGTTGTTCCTCAGACCGAAATGGTACAAGGCGACGTCGAAAAGCCATAAGACTACACGAGCGCGCAACGGAGAAGAGCCTGGCGAGAACGACCTGACCAAAGAGATTGTGAGCATGCGAGGAGACAACACTAATCCTCACCCTGAATCTCGAATACCAGTATGAGAATGGCTGGATCCAGTAGGAGAAATGGCTAATATGTGAATGATGGTTTGGAGTTTACTGAATTTGATAGAATACTTTGCGAGAATAGATCCATGTAAATGTTTCGAAGGCATTGATTCGCAGCTGAGTGAGATGGCACTTGCTAGAGCACCGACCGGTCGATAGTAATAATTCCTGTAGGAAACATGAGGCTCGGTAGGGCTGAGATTGATTACTCGTAGTGTTTCGGGAAAATCCAACGCGTCCACCTTCCTTACATATTCTACATACCTGATCACAAACTCAACTAGATATATATCATATCTAAATGAAACACCACTACCATCATGCATCGGTGCTTCCAGGCGTATTCTAGCCAGCCATGACCAAACACCCGATCGGTAGCCTTATCACCAATGCTGCTGGCAAGGCTTGAACCTTGTCTATCTGCCTCGACCGCCCTCGGGTAAGCTACTTCGATGATCTCTCTGCTATTCAGGGCAAGCGAGCACTCCAAGCATTGTGCTTGGGAGTGGCCTCTATGGATCCATGATATCACAGACTCGCTTTTGTTTTGCATGGCACAGTTGGCCATGCCGCTGATACTCGCGCTCCTCCAGATTTCCGGTGTTAAGGACGCTTTTACCACTCGAATAGGCAGAGGCCTCGCAAGATGTCCAGCCTGAGTCTTTCGATCCGACTCTGGAATTCCAACTCTTCAAGACGTAAGGGACCAAGTGCGACTCCTCCGCTATGTTTCAACGCACACCCTTCACATTAAAGGGCAAGAAGGAGGTTCTGCGCCCGAGGGCGAACGATTTGAATTTCCAGGACTCGATAAAGATGGAAACCATTCCTTGCTTCGCGTTGAACAGCAACGACCCTTCATATGGGCGAAAGGTCAAAAAAACGAAAATGTGGACAGCTCAATCGTTCCGATCGCTTCAAAATACAAGCTATTCCGCCTACACCTCTTTCAGCTACCGATTTAAGGAGCACATAGTGCTGAACCAGAGAACAAGCCTATGATGCTAAGAGTCTCTTTGGATTTTGGGAGAGCACGAAGCCACTTCTTTGCCGTTAAAACCCAGGGAGTGATATTGCCACTCTCCAAGAGATGCCCTTCTCAGTCTATCGTGATGCTGCAATCACCGGCCTCGAGCACCTCGCGCTACAGTTCCAAAGACTTGCAAGATGCGTCTCACCAATTCGATGACCAGGGACGACATCGTTCTACTATATCATCGCTCCCGTAATGTCCCTTTCGCCGTCATCGCAGACCTCCTTAGGCAAAAAATCCGTTTTGCGCCTACCTCCCAGCAATGTTCGAAGAGAATATAGGCTGTTCGACGTACGGAACGCAACAATGGTCGACCTGAGTTTTACAGCAACTCTCAGTGGAATCTGAGCCACGTTGACCAGTGGTTGGACAGGCCAAGCGCCCATCGACAGATTGATCTTGACGCCGCAAACTCACAAAGAGCTGCAGGATTTGGCGGGAAATGCAATGACATCTACCGTTGACGTTGTTTATCACACGCTGTCTGGAGGTGAGACCCTTTTGCCAATGAACGTCGTCATTATAGGATATTGACCTAAGCAGGATGTTCATCAGTCAATCGCAATTCCCAACAGAGTCCCCATGCGAATATCTAGGAGATCCTCCGTACCTTCCCGACGTTGCATTTTCGAGTGATGATACGACGCGAATTATGATAGACCGGTTCCAGGAGGTACAAATCCTGACATCAAGAGGAGAGACATGCTCGTGAAGAAAGCTAGGAACGACGCCTGGTGAAGTCGTGGCGCACAACGAGGAGGATGGTGTAATACGTTCACTCGGAGAAGACCTCAGCTGGACTGAACCTCACTGGGCCAAACCACATCATCTCGTTGCGGGTACTCGTACATCATTGCGATGAAGGGCCCCTCCCCTATTCTTTTCACCATCACTATATGGTACAACGACTACCACAAGGGATAGCCAAGAAACCCTCACGACGGCAGATACATTCTGTGAGCGCGGCATGGCATTGATACTTGACAAGCACTAGGGTACCCTTACGTTGGTCTGGAGGATATGTTGCGCAATCTGCATTGGGAAAACGTCTTGAGCTGGGGTCCAAAACAGCTTCTTGAGATACAGCTTACGCCGTTTCGCAACAGCCGCGTCTTGCTATCAGCTTCCCAAGCAGTGCACTCGATTGCACTCACACATTCCATTTGGCCCTTTCATCTACACACAGCCAACAGCGAGACAAACGAGCAAGATGTCAGGTTCAGCAATTATTGGGGATCCGCCTCTTGCCTGCCTGTCCTAGTAGAAATGGCGAAGAGCTCGTGCCTGATTGTGGTGCATTCCGGAGGAAGACCAGACCCTTATCTCTGATCAACAGATATGCCAGGGTGAATGCATGTTCGCTGCTTTGTCCAAGAAGATAGAAAGGCAAGATGAGTGTAAGCATCCAATTCTACTTTGCAAACTCACAATTTCCAATTCCTCAATTCTACCGAATTCCTCTTCGGAGAAAATGGAAAGCGCACTTGATGAATGGGGAATCAGCAACTTCGCATTGGCAGCAGTCTCGAATAATGAGGCAATGCTGAATCGAGCACAAAGGAGCCAACCAAGACTGCAACCAAGACCGGAAGCAAGACCGGAAGCAAGACCGGAAGCAAGACCGCAAGCAAGACCGCAAGCAAGACCGCAAGCAAGACCGCAAGCAAGACCGCAACCAAGGATGTACCGAAGCTTAAGAAGTCTAAAAAACCCACCAAGGAGGTAGGGGGATACCGATTGTTTCTGACTTCCTTGGTCCCAAGATCTCATCACTCGACGCACTGATTAAGACTTGAGCGAAGCGGACAAAAGAGCTCTTCGGGTCATACTGCAGAGTATCGGAAGTTCCTGTGGTATTTATTCCTTCCCCTAATATATTTCGTTGAAGCTAACATCCTATTAGGTAGCGGTAGATTATTTTGCCGAGTTCGACAAGGTATCTCGTCAAGACCAGCTCCATACCCTTGCAACAACCTCCACGATGGCAAACTCCCTGCTTTCTGCGATAGACATTGTCTCATACCTACTCGCAGCCGCATGGCACAAGTGACGACGGGCTCAGTGCCTGGGAAAGAGCCGGAATGGTTACATTGCCAGGGATACATAATCTACCGAGCGGAACTGAGCCTTGGGACGCGAAGACCCTTGACCCAGTGGGTGAACAATGGAGTCGTCAAGGCACCAGACTACTGGTGGCAAGTGAATGTTGCCGTCCTTACGCCAGGTAAGGTACACTGGTGGGAACACAACGTTATCGTCAAGAATCAGGCGTAATTGAAGAATTGCTTGGTCTGAAAAGGTGGCGCTCTACACTCCCGAGCTCGATCCAATTTACACGTGGTGCACTGGACCTGTTTCTTTTCGGGCTAGGATGGGAACGGACGAGTCCAACCGATAAGCAAATACAGCGGCCTCCAGCGGAGTTGAGTCTGCAAGGAGACAGGGTAGTTGGGAGAAGTCCACTCGCCAAATATTCGGTTGAGCGGAGGGTCGGTTTAGGGAATATATAAAAGCTTGTGTGTAAATAGCGTAAAAATTTCAACTCATGCTCTGAGAAGTATGGTGATCTCCAATATCTGGACAGCTCCATTCTCGTATCACAGAGGCCATCCGTATCCATAGTCCGAAATAGTACGCACGAAAGCCGTGATAGCGAGCAAATCCGAGCTTTTCCTAAAGCTTTCCTTTGGCATGTAGAAATTTGGCGCTAAGGAGTTCTCGGGCGAGAATTTTGGATCCATCAAGCTTCCATCGAGCATGATGAAGAAGGCCAAAAGCCAAAGCTACGATGTCATGACTTGATTTTGTCCACCATGGATGTCTTTGCTTGCTACCAAGGACGTCCACGTCAATCACAGAGATAATGCCATACGGTCAAAGATGCGTCATACTTGACCAACAACACATGAGGCTTTAAATATCCCGACTCTTGCACATCGTGCATTAGGAAAGATCCTAGATGGGCATAAAATCACCGGAGATGTCAAAACGCAAGGTCGTCCGTATGTCTGGTCCAGACTCACCTGGCTATCTGCAGGTCCATTGGCGTATAGATACTAAGTGCGACTCGTGTGCGTTGTTCTCCCCTTCAGTCAACGCATTTCACCAATCATCCACGATCAACATGCCCCACACCAGCAGCCTGAACGCGGCAACAGACCAGCACCAGTCCCTTACCGTACCTAGCGCAAGCAGTTAGCCAGCACCAGAGCCCTCCAATAGCTCTCTCTTCAAGTTTCCAGCATTATATCGAGGCTTCATTATCGCGAAGAAGGCCCAGCTCGAGTGGAATTGGGACTTATTCAACGTGACGGTTTAGGACTACGACGATGCTCGCGCCGTCAATGCGGAGCACGTTGTCATTCATCCCAATGGGCATTACTGGTATGATCACCTTCCCATTGACAAGAACAAGATCAAGGGCAAACCCTGTGATGAAATTTTCGCGTAGATTTCGAGCATATGGTCATGTGCTGACTTCAGCAGCGATGACGAACGTCTGATGCATATGATCGTCGGCCACAGGCCGCATCAGGCTCAAGCAAGTTTCGGCCGCCACTGCTGGTGCATCGACAAGCAATCGTGATTCAAGCATCCTGCTCGCTCTGGCTAGACTGCTTTGGCCACCGCCTATGCCAAGTGAACGTGGCCGAAGAACGAGCGGCTCGAACGTGAACGTAAAGTGGAGAGGATTACATTCAGCACCATCTTGGACAGGTGGCGATAAGAATTAACATGGGGATATACTCCAAGGATACCGCTCAATTCGAGCACACGAATTTGAATGCGACTGTTCTTTTTTTCCACAAGCACTACACCACAGGTTCAATGGTATATGTCAAGGGCCATCTCCCAGCTTGTATCAGATCAACGGCGCAATCATTGGCACGACCTTCCCGGCGTCGAGAAGCCACAACAGCAGTGGGTACAATTCCTTGCAGAATCTCTAGACCAATACTGATGACAGTGGCAGACGAGATCTCCTTTTAAGGGAACGAGAGGACCAGTTCCTATTCCCTCCACCGGCAGAAAGAGGGTTCGTTTCCTTGGCATCCCGCTAAACGAACGCTCTGCCGGTGGAAGGGATAACCATTCCGGAAGACTATGTCGTTCATCGACTCAATACTGCCACGGTATTATCCTCCATTCCATCGCAGCTTGTCATGCACCAGACCCAGTCGTCGCTACGAACGGCAAGGGTGTTTCTTACAGAGCCGTTGACCGTGAAAAGCTCTACAAGCATTGGCAAGCATCGAAGGCAAAGGCACCGAAAGCTTCACAAGAGAGTCTATAGCGCGAATGCAGGCCCGAGAATCCTCCACCTCTATATCCTACTCGACCTCACAATCTATCCTGTGAGCGTCGATAGCGAAGATCGCGTGCAAAGTGTGCCATGAGTTGACCTGGGATCAAAAAGGTCCGCAATGAGTGCCCAGAGGAGGGTGAGAGACATCATTACTGCTCAATCTTGAGGTCAGCATTGGTAGAATCATCAGCATTACGCACTGACAAAAGCATGTCTGTGATGAATGACATGCTAGAGTTGTCAAGGATGCCGAATAGGACCAGAATAGGAGTGGAGTGGATACTATACCAAGGACGACAAATCAGCCACCGAAAGGTCAATACTTGAATTTGAGGTCCCATTGCGAGTTCGGCCTAAGCAGAAACTGGAGTCATAAAAAACGCCAATGTCAGCTGGACAATCATACCAGCCCAGCCTACAGCGCTTAAGAAGGTAGGCACTCCTTTACAAGGCATCAAAACCTTTTCGCTGGGTGCCAGACATTTGGTACATAGGTGGGATCTCACCCTCTGTACTTCGTCATTACCAAGAGGCATGTCTCAATACCCTAGCTATCGGCATCAGCAGCCTCCAAATCTAAAGCCAGGACCTAGGAGCTATGCACCACCTTCAGCGTACTATGGTTCATACGGATACCCAAGTGGCCTCACTTCGTCGCAAGATCCAGGTCACCCAGTCTCCTCGTCTCTTGGTCCTCAGATGGGTTCAAGCTGGCTTCCATTACCGAGAAAGTGTACAGGCTTGAGCCCAGCATCAGCAGCCTCAGGTTCATGCCTTCGCAAACAAATTTACACCGAGTCAGCCTCTTTCTCGGGGATCCATGAACAACAGGCCGCAGGAACGAAACCTGTCTATCTACACTCCTAAATGGCTCCTACCAGCAAGTTCGAGAGACGACGCCAACGGCACGCATGGTATTCCCACAGGCAATGCTGGCGTAAGAGGAATCGGCAGACCGTCTGAAGGGGGTGAAGTCCTGGGGAGGTCGTCTCGGTCACCACCGGCGGCTGGACGCTTGTTGCATTTATCACTTGTCAAGACATAGTCCTGGATGCTGTCAAGGACAACAAAGATATAAAGCCGCGAAAACCAAGGGCCAATGCCAAGGAGTTGAACCGTCAAAACTTGAAGAGTCCGAAGTCCACCAAAACTGATAACCTCGAGCACGACTCCACCAAGGAAGCCTCGTGGACATAGCCTTTCAAAACTCGCAGGCTTCCTCGACCGCCCCATCTATTGACCACAAAAACGATTTATGATCGTGCACAGCAATGTCAGCATCTTGGGCCCTAGCTCCTTCTGCTCAGCAGGACAAGTCTTCCTCCTCGTTGCCCGCAAAATTCACCCATCGACGAAAGAAGTTTTCAAAGCTTGGCCTTGGTGATGTTGGGATAAAGTACGAACATGGCTTTACGAACGGAGAAGGCCCAACAAGCGCTTCATGATCAATGCGGACGAGCAATAGGATGAGAAGACTCTACCTGATGTTGCAACGAGAGGTTCGGGTCCCCACCGAGAGCAACAGCGGCGGCAATGGCGGGGAAAGTGGGCTACCCATCGCAGGAGGATATGCGAGTGGTGATGGTGGGACACGAGCAGTGGTGGTGATGGCGCCCAACGAAAGCGACGCACTGCTGTCCTGGTTTTTCTTCTCGCCCACTCTCACATTTGGTCTGCCATCATCTTCTTGCGATACCAGCATCTGTGAATTTATTGCCATGTCTGCGTCTTCGTTCGCTCTGATGACAAAGCTACCAGTCCGCAATCCTGATACCGAGCAGCTCGTTGTCAAACCTGAGCATGCTAAGCAGCAGGATTTGATGCGGCTATGCTGGTCTGCGTCACCTCCCTACCCGCCCTACAATCCGCATTTATGAGGAACCTCCCAAATTTTCTGGAGCACTGGGGTAACGATGCGAAGAACGCCGATGAATTCGGTCGTCCATTCAGTGGTCCCTTCTACCGCCGACAGAAAGAACGGGCGAATGCTCGAGATCTTCGCTTTAACAGCATGACGATCTTGTTGGACACGATACTCCGATTTTTATTGGGACAGCTGTAGCTATGTCATGGCTTAGAATAGCCCTTGCGACGGTGGCTTAGGGAGGCCTGAAACAATTGTGATTTCCGTGTGAAGCAGCGGTCTGGAAGCCATTCAACCAACCCATGGCGAAGTGATGGCAATGACCATAGACGTAATAGACGACCAGGAAGCTTATTAACTACTGACCCAGTGGGAGTAGGAAGACTGGCTGAGGATTCCACAGGATAGAGCGATGGTTCGTACTCAGTGAAGGCCATGTGCCTTTCCTAGAAAATAGAAAAAGTGATTTACACTATCGTCCAGGGAAGTTGAAATGGCGGAACGAGTATACAAACCCCAGCCTTGCTCAAAATTAGACAGCCAAGAACGCTGAAATGGAGATAGACTCGACATGTCTAAACCAAGTCTTTCACAGGCTACTAGACGAGTGATAGACCGATATCAGGCCTTAGAGAGTTGTGGTGAATGCCCATGTTCACGCACGCTGTCACAGTATATCGCGAATTTTCCCGTCTACCAGATAGTTGGCAATCACGTAGCTGTAGAACAGCCATTCGAGGGGTTCAAAGTGCCGGGAGCCTCCAGTACAGCACTCTGACCAACCCAATCCCTGATAATCTCGGCCCTAGGAGTTCTTAGCGGATTGATAGCGCTCTCGGTTGTTTGCCAAGGGACGCTAGTGCCTCGAGCCCACACGTGGTTGTTTCATCCAGGCAATCCTCAGTCCGTTCCTGCTCAACACCATCAATCAGAGCACCTTCCTCTTTCATCATCATCATCATCATCATCTATCTTGCCTGCAGTTCGCCAGTCTACATATACATATCATCAACAGCTAGTCCCAAGGACACCCTCGTTGCCTGGCGAGGCCCAACCAGGACGCCGACTGATGCGAAGCGCAGAAGGTCGCCATTTCAGGCAAGCGAATCTGGGACACCATCGACATGACGTACTCAAGATTGGTCGCGAGGGATGGTTATGACGCCTTATGGAAATTGTAAGTCTTCGGAGTCCCCCTCTGTTGTTGATACTAATGTATCCCAGTCGTATATGAGCTTCTGCTGCAACAGCTGATACATTGACAAAGGGTGGAAGCCCGCACCCAAGCGTCGTGGACCTGCCTGGACTACCACACTCATCACAACACTCCTCACCATCGCACATCTTCTCAGCTCTGTCGAGCTTTCAACGGCTACGCTTGAGTTGAAGGTCGCGAATTTGACAACGACGATCGTGGGGCTGGCACGAGTGCTACGTGCGCACGCCGAGCAATCGAGGATGCCAAACAAGACCAGAATCTCAGTGGAGTGGCTACTATGCCAAGGAAGACATGTCAGCTACCGGTCAAAGTTGAATCTCGGTGATCGAAGACCTTTGACTCAATGGGTTCCGAATGGAGGTGCCAAGGCACCAGACTATTGGTGGCGTGCATACATCCAGGTCCAGGTGGAGCGAATCTAGGACACTATCGACATGGAATACTTGAGATCGGTCTCGAGGGACCGTTGTGACCATTTGTGGAAAATGTAAGCTCCTGGAGATCCCTCTCTATAGCTGGTATTGACGGATAATAGTTGTGTATGGGATCTATCACAAAGTATAGATCGATCTGCTGATACGAATCCATTTGGTGTGGCCAATTGCATCACTCCCAACGGGGGCTTTCCGTGCCACTGATGAGGAAGATCCATCCATACCACCTGATATGTCGACAACAACACGTGGTTCTTTCTAGAAGCATATTGCTCGTGTGGGGCGAGCAACCATTCTGCACTCGGACATGACGAGCAGGAACTGTTTGGCCACCACCAGCGGATGCCCTTCTTGACCTATCGTGGTGCTCCGATCACCAGCCTCGAGCAGCTCGTTAAAAGGTAAGAATGGTGGGGAGTGATAATTGTGTCTCTGCAAGCCGCACGCATCTTACGTGCCCAAGCTGAGTCTGCGCTGTGTATTCGCCACCACAGGGAGACTCATCTGAAACGCTTAGATGATTACATGGGAGTATGCTCGACAAGAGCTGCCCACTCAGGGACAAAACTGCCCCTCCCAGTGATCTCAATGATATTTAAGCCCACATAGCCAACAACGCCACGGAGCATGAAATGGTTGAATTCTTGACCGCTCTGGGAGATGGTACCATGGGAGAAAATGACGATCTTCACACCGTGATCATGCATCTGGATCACCAACTTTTGTTTCGCTGTCCTTCATCTGGGCACGATCGCGAGGATGGCAGAGCGAGTGGCCAAATTTGAGAATTGGACAGCCCCTCTCAGTGATCTCAACGATATCTATGCCCACATAGCCAAATCCCACGAAGCATGGCCTGATTGAGTTCCCACCACTGCCAGCATCTCATCGCCACGGTGTTGCCGACGACTTCAATTCCGCTACCGCTCTGGGAGATCGTACCATAGTTGTGGCGACGATGTACTCAGGAATCAAAAGCCGGAGTCGCGAGTGAGTGGTATCTGCTTCGACTTGCAGACTCCTCGATCCTCGCTCTGGGACTAATAGACAAGAGTATGCTACTTCGAGTCAATATTCTTGGGGGTACCTCGCTAATAGCTTGCAGCGTCGGTACAAAATCACAATCTAGGGCTTCCATTCTACCATGCCTTTAGCGCAGAGATTGTACCATCCAAACAGGCCTACATCCAGCTGAACTTCCATGCCTTCAGCGCAGAGACCAGACAGATACGTTGGTCACCTCGGCCTTCTTCCAAGACTTGTTTCCTGATTGGAGTACAGAGTACACCAAAGACACCAGCTAATAAGGTGCTGGCTGAGCTGAATAACCAGGGCGCTGAAAGTCGACTCATCCGGTCTGACGACGCGCGCAATTCGCTAGCTATGCCTCCATCTCCAAAAAAGCGAGCTCAGCGGGAATGGCCTGATAATGACCCAACGCACGGACTCTTGTGGCTGTGCCACTCACAGGCTCTTTCTTGTGACTTATCTGAGCTGGTCTTGAAAGGGATCTGCGTCTGTGCTTTGAGGCGTTCCGCAATTTCAAAGCACGAGTTGGGGGAGATCGACACGATTCAAGGCTGGAGACATCCTCAAGATCAATCTCCACCAGTGACGGCGAAGCTGCTCAACTTGCAGCATTAGACCATCATGTATACCATCCGCGAGCAGCCCGAGAGCCGCAACACTGAGATGCCTGTTGGCTCGAGCGTCGCCAAAGGTGGAGCAGTCAATGGAGGTAATGAGGTCGGTGGACATGGTAGTTACAGCCCAGTCAACGAGGCGAGACTTGCTAATCTCACAGAAGGTCGATCCAGTCATGGAGGTGCCCTTGTCAGTAGAAACTTTGCAAGCAGCAATGCCAGCGACCTCAAAGCACTCCAATGGTGCTGAAGGTGGAGCAGTCGACGGAGGCAATTGAGTCCATGTTCTCAAACAACGCGCGTTTATCGGCTCATCGACCACGAGATCTGCTGGGAGCTTCTGTGTTTGGCAGATGCCTAAAATCCGCGACTTCCTCCGGAAATACTACCTTAAATGCACCACTCCTGTGTTTGGCTCTACCCACAATCAACCTCAACCTCGCTACCAACCAGCCCGAAGGCAACATATTCAAGACTTTCCTCAAACAGTCACTGGGTGAGCTGGATGAGCAGCACTCGCTTTTTGTCGATGTGCCTCGCACTACCATGTGGAGCGAAAAGCGAGGATATCTTACCATGTTGGAGACGGGAGATCGCAGAAGCGTTGATCCCACGGCTAGACTGGCGCGCAGATGACCGCGTTCGAACAGCGCAGAAAAGTCGAGGCGGGGTGCTTGCCGACGATACAGGATACGGCATGACGAGAAAGGATGTGTCCAGAAGCTTATATAGCTGTGCCAGAATTCGAGAGGACCAAAGGAGCTTTTAGACCAATAGAACGCCACATTTCCTAGTCATGGCCGCATCAACAACCATTTTCCATGGAAGCATGTAAGCTTGGTTTGTGGGAGGCGTTCGGTTTCTTTGGAATGGTCTGCTCGCTCGCCCCTTGGGATGAAGGTGTCGATGATTTACCTTCCAACGAAGCGAAGGCGCGGATTCAACAGAAATACTCCGCTTCCTCAATCATGTTTCAGTGGCCACTCATATCCATCACCACCAATACGGGATACTGACACACACCCTATACCAAGACTCACAACCAGCGCCATCGGCGCTCCTACCTTCGTGGCTATAAGATGCGACTCAGCAGCCAAGGCAATGGGAGTAGCTCCAAGCAAGACCCGATGACTGTGGCGAGCCAGGCTCAGAAAGTTGGCGTGCGCGCTGAAAGTGGAGCAACCACGGGACCAAGTTCTTCTCACATCAAAGCAGACTCCAGCAAAACCAAAACAACAGCTACACCCAATACCCCTCAAACTGAAGTAACACCAAACATGAGCGGAATGGCATCGGGGTTCCAGTCTCCTCAACGCGTAGCAGCGACGATAATTATTGGTTAGGCACTGGCAAAAGCCATTCTACCTTCAAGGAGATCCATTCGCCTCCCAGCGTCAAGCACCAGTTTCGTAGACCTACCTCTGCTTACGAAAACGAAGACGAGCCAAAGACCTACTACTTCTTACCAACTTGAGAAAAAGTGGAGACCTACCTCTTCTTACCAAAATGATAAAGAGCCAGAGAGATATCCCTTATTATCGGCATTTAAAGAGACGAAAACCTACCTCTTTCGCCAATGTTGCTGAAGAGCCAGAGACCTACCTCTCCTTACCTACATTCAGTCTCAGACTCACCTTTTGCACATCATGAAGCTACTTGGAATCGGTTGAGTAGAAAAAGAAAATACTCGTGTCGCTGGCTTTTTCACGCTCAAGTCAGTCATTCTTTGCGTATTCTGATCTTGGCAGCTACACATCTTGCTCCTTCCTTCAGCTTCTTCGAGTGTGGTTTGGCGTGTGCGAGCGCTACGAAGCCAGCCAACGCTTGGCCGCGGAAATATTCGAAGATACCAAGGGTTCACTTATTACCCCAACCTACTACTCCTATGCACATCGTGCATGCAGCACCAACCACGCGCCAGCTTTCAGGACTCCAAGTCCAAGAAGGTTTCTCAAGGCACTCGCGTGTGTGTCGCATACTCAATCAGCTGTGAGTTCTACAACAGCACGCTCGCTACGTCAGCGCGAGCTTTTCTCGATTTGTTGTGCTCTATGTCCACACAGAGATGTATTCAGCTATCTTCACGTGGGGCGGTGTCAACAAATTCTGGCACTCTAGTTGCAAAGTGATCATGCCAGTGCACAATTAGTATGGCCGTGCCAACGAGAGTTGCTACGTGATGGAGCGTGCAACCGCGAAGGCTAGGGCCTTGCGCACTGGAACGAAGGCGGAGGAGATTGACAGTGGTGGTCGCAAAAGGTGTGCACCATGCTGGCGTCCGTCATTATGCGCACCCGAATTGACGACAATGGCTTCGGTTGGCTAGAGATCGGCTTGAATATCGCAACTCTTGCACATCGTGCATTAGGAAAGATCCTAGATGGGCATGAAATCACCAGCGAAGTGCAGGTCAAAGACGGATCAAGCACGAGGTGAAGCAAGTGAGATGCTGTGGAAGGATTGAATCCTCGTCGGTCTTTCCCCGGGTGGGGTTATTCAGGGGGAATGAGCAAAATGTCAGGTTCAGCACTTATTGGCAATCCGCCTGCCAATCAGGATGACCTGGAAATCGTCAAAGGGCTTTATGCTCAAGCCAGTATAACATCCGCAAACCTCAGCACGGCTGTGCAGAAGCAGTTGGCCCATTAGTTGCCGCGAGTACTCCTTCATCAAAGACATGGAAAGGGAAGACCAAGACAATAAGGAGGACGCCGATTGTCGCGTGAGAGACTTTGCTGATTTTAAGCGGAGTGAATGCCTTGTTTAATGGGGGCCAGGGTGGTTTTGGCTACGCCAACAACAAAGTGAACGAGAGTCCGATGATAGAGGACGAATTTCCGACCGAGGGAAAGGGTGTCACTTGTATGTAGCAAATGTTAGGGCCATGGGCATGACTTGCCCGTCCATGGCAAAGCGCAAATAGACGAATCTTGTTCAAAAACCCACGAGCCTGCTCAACTGAACCTTTCCACCCCGCCAGCGTAGACGTACAGATATCAATAGACGATCTTTGAATTCTTGCAATGTTCGACTTCTTGCGATTTTCGTCGCTTTCCCGAGACTTCAACACCTTTAAAGCCTTGCGAGGAATCAGGCCGCCTTAGCGTACTTCGTTCTCGACTCTTTTTTCCTTTCAACATCTTGCTGTCAAAACAACACCATCTCCTTGTTGCTCAAACATCGGCTTTACCATTAGACAACGCAATCTCCAATATGAAAGTTCGAGCACCAAAGCCACGGTGGACCTCACGTCCTCAAACACGACGCCCATGATGTCGCCCGAGCGCAGGACGCAGCGTCTCGCGACGGATAAGAAGCCCTCGGTGGAGAGAACAAAGAGACCAGAAGAGCTAAAAAATTACTCATCCAGTATGGTCTTCGAGGTCTTCTGGTAGCTGTTGACATTACTTACAAATTCCAAGTATCGAAGGCCCTCGAGCCAGAACACACTCGTCAAGCACAAACCAAAAGGGGAGACCTCACGAAGCATCAACGAAGTCGACGAAACCTGCTCTGGGAGTCCAGCAAAGGCGACAACGCGAGGCTGTCTAAGATGTCGAAAAGGGTCCTTGAACGCGAGCGCGAGGCATTGAGAAAGCGAACGGGCTTGACCATTGTCATCCCTCCCAGGATTATTGAGAGGGGAGCAATGTTATCACCAGCTGAGAGAGCCGAGGCTGGGCTTCAGGCTCAAGTAAAGAGCTTGGGGCCTACACGGAAGCGGAAGCAGGCTTATGTAAAACAGGTTAGGATGAGATCGAGCCCCTTGAAAGTCGATATCAACAGCGACAGTAGCCTTGCAGCGAAAGACATCGCCAACAACATACCGCGCAAACGGAGGCGCTCTGACGACTTCGCACGCTACGAGGACAACGGCATGGAAGATGTGGGTCCAGAGGCTGAGAATGAGGACACTGTCTCCCGAGTCGAAGACGCTGCTTCAGTAGTTGAACATACGGGGGTTGAAGTTGGCGGCCACGAGACTGAAGCCCACAATGCTAGCGACGAACGCAACAAGACTTCCGGAGAGACCATTGATCTAGACCTTGTTGTAGGTACTGGTATGGGCTCGTCCAACCGATCCTCCAACACTCCATCTCTCAGTGAAGATGTGCCCAAGCCCATTGCCGAAAAGGAAAAGATGGAGGCAGCCATGAAGGGCGGGGCGACTGAGGAAGAATACTCTCGAAAGTGGTATGCGACGAACGAAGGGGTCGATATGGCCACAGGAGGAGGGAAGCCGTTCCAGTCCAACGGACTCGCTACCTCTGCGTGGTATCCAAAGGCCTTCCCTAGGATGCGAGAGGCTGGTGGCCCGCCCTTATCTAAAACGAAGAAGAAAAATAGACCTCCACCTCAAAAAGATGCCAACCAAGGGATGACGGGTGGCACGCTCGAGCAGTGTGCCGAAGGAAGTGAGCTCGTTTGAGAGGTGATCGATCATCATGTGCATAGGTCGAGAAGAAGCAGGATCCAGCACAAACCACTCAAGCCTTTCACCCCAACCAAGACTGAACAGATCAATGTCGAGGATAAACCAGCAAGGGGACCCAGGAAGGTGGAGGAGGAGGAGAAAGGGCCAGAAGACCAGAAGCCCTGGAACATCTTCAGAAAGGATCCGATCCAGCCTGGAGAATCGCGTAGAAGGAGCCGCGCATATGAGACAGCTCTCGCGGAGACTTTGAGATCATACCAGCAGCTGGCCAGGCCATGAGGTCAGAGTGTGGTATGTGTTGCTACATCATCCCCGTCTCTGTGGCTTCATGCCTTCCATCTGCGCCTGTAATTGGGGTTGTCCCCCCGCCTCGGGGCCAGAATGTATGGTATGCTGTCCATCTCTTACGGTAGTGGTTACTCTGCTATAGCTTCTCGAGGCACGTTTCTGGCTTTGTCACAGTCGTGTGGCTGGTATTGGGGGTGGGTTGAGCAGAGATTGGCGCACGTTCCTGGCGCACGTTCCTGGCCCCGATCCTTGATGCTGAGTGGAGCTTATGTACGAGGAGAGGTATAGGAGGGCAAAGAATATCCTGAGTAAAGTCTTGTCCCAACCAGTGTGTTTCTTGATGAGGTGTTGTGGTGTGAAGGTGAACGATCTCGTTGTCGTTCAGCTCTCCGCTCCAACCCACCACCTGCACTGCAGCTCCAGCCAACTCATCGTGAGCTGCTCCTGGCAACTCGAAAAACAGTGAAGGATATAAGAGAAAAGTGGATGTGAAGAGTTGAAGGAATTATGGTGAGGTGAGGTCAACTTAAACCTTTCAATAGCGCTAGCGAGGGTACCCTCGCAGCAGCTACCGGTTTACGGGGATTGTGTTCTATTCCGGACACTATGTTTTGCGGAGTGAAAGGGGGGTGACTACTTTGTGAAAGGTTAAGGGTTGCTTGGGAAGTCGCTTGCGAAGAAAGGAAAGTGCTACTGGGGGGAAGTTGGAAGGCTATTGGAGGCTAGACAAGGCTGTGAATTGGATAGTTTGTGTCTGAAGTCTGCGCCGGAAAATGTTTGGGAGGGTGGCATTACTGAGGCTGCTTGCACTAAGACAGCAGTAGACCTGGAGAAGACTAAATAGCAGACTTCTGTGCGATGTTTTAAGGATTCGTTCATGTTCATGTTCACGTTCGCCTTTAAGACACCAACGAGAAGCTGATACCATTTTCTCCACGTTCGTGCCAGTGAACCCTGCACAATCTCAAGCGCATAGATATTGATTCTGCCTGCTCGCCCCCCTATGAGTACTTGTCCAAATTTCGATATCAGCTATCCATCACACCTGCCTGATTGACGAATATCTCTCTGTGGGCTCGTACCTCACATAAACCTTCAACAGAGAGTCAAATAATCACTCACCTCGCAACTATCATACAGATAATGAATGGAAGACCTTCTCTACCTTACCCTCGGTTATTTCGAAGAGAGCGCAAGCTGCAGCTTTTGAAGACGGTTGATAGATTTTCGTACCATTCAAAAAATGGATATCCTCAAAAGAGCTTTTACTCTACTCAAATGTTGGTGCTTGTTTCAATATTGGAGAGTTTCTCCCTAAAGCAGAGCATGTGTACTGCTCAAATCACCATTGATCGAAAATGCTTCGCACTCAAGACACTCCAAATTTCTAGTGAATGTCTTATACTCTATACTTTATCAGTACATCTTGGGCTTTCTACCCATCTATCCAGCCCTTTTATGCTCCAATTTTATAGTCCTTTTATCCTCCAAAAGAGATATTAAACAAACAAAAAAATAAAAAAATACAATGATACACTATATTATTCCCTCCCTTTTTCCCAAACAAGAGACATTAGAACGTGAATCGTATCGTGTCATGCGTACGTGCGAGGAATTTTGGAGGTAGTAGATCTTGATGTATACAACAAGAGCTCCCAAGGCGCTGTAAGGCCGGCATCAAGTCTGCCTAACAGTACCAGCCGTTGGGAACAAACTATAACTCGCCCGACTAGACCTCTGACTCATACTGGTCGCCGAGCTCGTACTCCGCACCCTCCTCGCAAAGCTCGCCTCACCAGTCGGCGGTGGCGGATTCGTAACCATATCCAGATTCTGCCCTCTCAACGCCGCATCACTCCCTGCTCGATCTCTCAGCGCCGGGTGCAAAGGTAATTCCACAGCCTGGGCATGCTCCTCCGAAGTCTTAGCCTTAGCAAGTATTGACTTTAGCGCCACATCCTTCACCAAGCTTGGGCTGTTGCGACGACGTTGGGAGGTAGCCTCGACGGAGGGTTCTGCAGGCGTGAGGTTGTTGAAGTGGTCAGCGAGCTGCTCAGCCCCAGCATCAAACCTCTCCCTGCTCCCCTTCCCCACCACATGCCCACCCATCAATTCTGGCAAACTGCCCACACTCCCCACATTTCGCTGCCTTCTCGCAGCCTGCGCATACCAAAAACTCTCCTGCGAGCTGCTCTTGCTAATCGGGCTCCGACTACTGCGTGGAGAATTGCTAATCGTAGATCCATCGACGCGGCCGACGCTGAAGGGAAATTGATGCTGTTCGGGTATGAATTCGCCGGTAATGATATGTTGATGTAGATCTTCTTGGACAGCGACTGAGTCTCGGTTGTCAGCGGCGATGAGCCAGGCGGGGACGGTAAGGTCGGACCAGCTGTCTTTGGAGTTGGCAGCAGTGTGGGTGGCGAGAGAGGGTTCGGTGGGGTTGACCGGGGTGATGGCTTCGGGGATGCTGCTGAAGGATGATTGGGCGGAGGGAGGGTCGAGTTCTGGGAGGAAGGTTTGGAGGGGGAGGAGGAGGGGCGGGGAGGTGGAGTAGGTTGAGGATGATCGAGAATAGGCTGGGCCGCCGATATTAAGAGGGATAGTGGTGCTTTCTTGCTGTATTGGCGGTTCGAGGATGGGTTTGGCGGGGCTGTTGACGGTGAGGTCGGGCACTTCAGGGAACTCCTCATGCGTTGAGATGCGATCCCAGTCGAAGTTGCAGTCCGCTTCGGCTTCATGCTCGTAGCAATAGTCAATGACATCTTCCCATGACACTTCCCTCCGTAGCGATGTGCGTCTAGAGAACCGTGGTCCGACCGGCATTTCTTCGTTATGCTCCTTGGGGCTTGGTGGCTCAAAGCTGAATGCTTCTGAACCACGGCTCGGATATGACTCCTCCTCAACTTCTGTAGTCTGAGGCAGTGCACCTGACCAACGATTTAGATGAAGTGGAGATATCTGGGGGCTGGGGAAGGTTTTGGCGTGTCTGAGTGCTGAATTAGGTGTAGGTGTGCGGAGCAGGAGGATGTTTGTAGAGCTTCTCTTTCCTTCCGAGACTGAGACCTCGTCTTCTTCGGGGACGCCAGCAAGTTCTGTCCTGACCATTTTGAACGGTATTGGGGTGAATGAATGTGCAGTGTCATCGGGTGTTGTGACAGCATGGGGCAATTCAAAGTCGTAGGCCTCGTTATTCCAAGTAGGGATTGGGTAGTCAGGAAATTCAGGACCTTCGAGAGCGATCTCAGGTTCGAAGGAAGTGTCTGTGGGTGATTCTTGGTGAAAGGTGAAGAAGTCTGGTGCTATATGTCGAGAGGAGGATCTAGGAGGCGGCGAAGTGGGCGAAGACTGTGCATTGTAAGAACGAGGGCTGGGTTGCGAGAAATTATCGACAGAGGTAGCTGGTCGCAGGCTTCTAGTTAGTGAAGGCGAGGGCATGAGAAGTGTATCGTATCGCGCATCATCCTCTTGCCACTTCCGCCTCTTGGGGCTCGTGGGAGGGGAGGCACGACAATCAGTCCGGGGCGGCGAAGGCGAGAAATATGTCCCTCTTTGTATCTCCGTAGCTTTTATGCCCTTCAGTTCCCGACTGCGGGCTCCAAGCTGCGAGGAGCGAAGGCTTGAGAATTCGGCGATAAGATCGCTGTGGCTAAGCTCGTCTATCTTCTTGACCTTCTGAGGTGTGGTATGCATGATATGCTCGAAGTTGAAAGGCTCTGAGATGTTCCACCGTGCGATGCCATCTGCAATTTGGGTCAATTATGCTTTCGTGCTACAGCTGTCAGAGGCAACTCACCTTCACCAGTCGACCGTATGCGGCTATGCCTTGAGCCAGGTCGATTTGACATCTCTTGCACGTGCCTACTATCTTCCTCGGACCAATTCATTGGATGTAGAGACGTCAAGTCATTCTTGCTGTTCTGACGCTTGAGCAGTCTTGACCCTTTTGCCATCAACGATTTGCCAATACTCTCCGACCTTTTTGCGTTCGTATACAAGCTGTTTCCGGCAAAGGAATGCCTGTCTTGTGAACTGCTTGAACGTGGTGTCGATCGGTCAATTGTGAGAGCAGGTGAAAGATTGCTTTCGAAGGGAGTACTGCCTGGCATTGAAGAATTGCTTCTTGAGCGAACAGTCAGAGAAGGTCGCCTTGTTGGTACGTCGTCTGTCAGAGCTCGCTGGTGGTGTGATGAAGGCCTTGCTGGAGCAAGCATTGTGGTAAACGGTCTCTTTCCGAGATTCTGGATCTTGTAATGATCTACTACCCTCCAATCGGGTTTTCTCCCAGCTTTTTGAGGTTCTGCCGCAGCAGTCCCTTTGAACTCGAACATGGTGGTGCTTACGAGCTTCTGGTTGGTGGTAGTTTTACCGGCAACTTTGTTGTGTGTGCCTCAAGACGGTTGAGGCTGTTGGCATGGCAGGACGGGTTGATAGGTGATAAATTCAGAGCAAAGCTTTTTTTCTCCGAATTTCTCTCAAGGAGTCGGCTCTCCTAAAACCACTTCTTCGCCGTTAGGAGTTGGAATGGGAGAATTGTCTGGGGTCTTGCGGTTCGTGGTACTTTAGCTGCCTTAGCGTGGGTGCTATGCTGATTATTGGTCTCACTGGCGTCGAGAACCCACGAGCGTGACAAGGGTTAACGGTATTGGAGAGCTCGCTAGGCTGCGTTAACCCTGGGTTCCCCGGGGCCGGGGCTAGAGGATGGCACAGTTGGGCCGCTCGCTAGGGCAGAGCTGGAATGATTGCGATTGAACAATTACCTTAGGTGGTCCCGCTATGACGATCGTCGGTCAGCAGTCGTGAACAGGGGGTTCCTTCCTGGGCTGCGTCTGATGTCTGAGCAAACGGACAGGAGTGTGATCGGACTCGAGGTCTGCGCCTTGACGGTGCTTTTGTATAGAAGTAGTGCTGGATGGAGTCTGTCGCAGAGACTGTTTGGCAAGTGGAGACGTCAATGTCGAAGGACGCGCGCCGTTGAATCCTGCCGTGCACCTGGCACCTGGCACACGGGATGTAGTCTGCAACGTCAATTGTGGCGAGGCGAAGGGTGCTTGCTCCTTTGTTGCTTCGTTGCTTGTCTCGTAGATCGAGAATTTCTAGAAAAGCTATCGTTGCACGTTAGAATAATGCAAAGACTGTTGGTCATTCGTAAGAAACAGGCGGGAGCGAGCAAGAATTCGCAAAATCCAACGCTATGAGCCGTCTCTTTACCTAATAACGATTTCTCGAGCGATATCACGTCGTTTTGATTGAGACAAGTAGAATGCTAATACGACGCGACTCTTACTTACGGTTTAATGGGCAATTTGCACGATCGAGCAGCTGCAATTGTTGATCCGTGTGACCGGCAGGATTCTCCGTGCGTCTTTGAACCGAATTGGCTGCTTTCGAGCCTGTCAGGTACTGCCGACGCTGTCTGCCATTGGTGCGCGGCAATGAGAAGAGAGGCCAACGCCGCTAGAGAATAGTTTAGGGCGTCGAAGGCCGGTTCATGGGCAAAAGAGATTGACTTCAGAATGGGAATTGATAGAGGGCGCTCTGGGGAAAAGCAGTGGGAGAGGTGAGGCATTTTGACAGCTCACTCTATAAATGTATCTGTGGCGAGCAAACCTGCAGTTACTCTACGCACGTAGAAATTACTCCCTTTTCGCGCCCACACCCATCTGCATGATGAATTATACTGCAGCCCACTACACTTATGCAATCGAAGTCACCCAAAAGTATCTCCATCCCAATGGACCAGGACATGCATGACTTCGCTCCCTGTTCCCTCATGGCTTCCTCGCCTTGGAAACTTTCGCCTGGAACTTACCAACCCTGCCTGCAGTGTGATTCTAGGATGCGTGCGTGCAGATCACAACGCTCGTTCCTTGTAGAGCACCTGCATGCGACCGCGGCCACGGGTTGGGCTCCCCCCAAAAGGCATGCCCAATAAGGGTTCAATACAGTCAGTCAGAGCGCGTCAGTAGCCATTGACTTTTGGGGGCGTTCAGGGATGGTCCAGGGTTGGTCCAGGGGCGATGCCCGGGTACCGAGAGTTTGGTCACGAATCCTATTGGGCTCCAACGCGACTAGATAAGCGGAGAGATAAGATTGGGCCTCGCAGGAAATCTTTGACAGCAGAAAACCAGAGGGTGGCTCTGGATTGCAAAAGCAACCACAATCACCAAATTATCGATGAAAGACATGCTCGTCAAAGCGAGAAACATCTCAAAGCACAGTTCATGGAAGCGACTTGGCAGACAGATATCAAGACTCCCGCTTTTGGAAGTGTTTGCGCGAGGGTTTTTCGTTTCGAAGCGACGATGAATAATTCGTTACGTCCGTACCACTGTTCGATTCAATTGAGTCCTATTGTTCATGAATGGTATATGGATCGCTGCATACATTACGTATACCATGAGCGCTTAAGCATACCATATGCCGACCTCCACAACAGCCTGGCCCAGACCACAATGTCTTTCCTGGCTTCTCAGATCCCACTTCGGGCGTGTTGGGAGACCGAACAATGCCTTTGATATCTCTAGTCGCAAAACGCTCGTATACAACGCATCATCGATTGCCCGTTTCGCTCTGCTCCTTGTTGTCCGCCCCAAAGACCTCTATAGACATCCGTTCAAAGAGAAGACTTCACCCCCATCCTTCATCCCCAGGTCTCATCATTCCCCACATCATGTATCCCAGTCGCAATCTCGCATGAGATCGAAAGTATACGATCTGTCCCAACTGATCACCATCCCAGTGCGCATCTCGCAGAGTCTCGGACTATCCAGCGCATATATATACCTTATGCAGGGTACCTGCGTTCCCCACAAAGCTTCTCCACTAGCCAGACATCGTTGACAGGCGAGACAGGTCAGCCACTGAAACGAAACGGCAACGTCGTTCGCAACTTCTAAGATCGTTGATCTGGCGCTGCTAACGCCAATACCAATTATTGTCACCGAATGTACCTGGAGCTGTCTCTAATGCATAAATAGTGTATTCAACTTATACGCGCCCCTCCAGACCAAAGCCACAGCAGCTGCGCAACTGTCTTCGATATCATATCGAGAATGCCTTACGCCAGATACATACGACTGATAAGATCAACGCTCACAGCCACCGAGTTGGTGAAACAACCAAAGCAGTAAGCCACGAACGGGTGCATAACGGACACGAGTAGATTTCGTGCATGAGCGAATATCTGATTTCTGGATACGATGCCAAGCCCATGCATGCGCAACAATGCGCAAAGTTTATTCAAGACCACCGACCCAAAACCAAAAGCTCCCTAGCGGAAATCCCTAGCAGCAGTCTATGCAGGATTGCAGCTGAGATGTGCAGGTCAAGACGATGTACATATCCAAATGCAGATGAGAACTCAGTTTCAGGCTTCGATAGTTGGCAGCCACAACGATTGCCAGCTAGCCTTGGATATCTACAGGGACGAGGATGGACAGAAGGGGAAGTGTTGAGAGCCCGGACCTACCAAGAGACAGATAAAGCTCAGACTGCGATACTATCAATAGCTATCGACAAGAGCCGGTGCACGGTATCGTTGTCTTGATGGCTGCATTTGGACTGTGTGGCTAGATCGTGTGTTCAATGCCTTTGCCCTTTGAGACAAAATGGCCACAGATACACGAACAGCAACAGTGCTCTCAGTGGCAGGAAGCACCTTGAGATCGAGACCTGAATCGAGACTTGTGCCTACTGTCTCGAGTTGTCCTTGCGAATTTGTTGGTCTCTGATATCTGACCGGGGGCCCAGGGAAGAAGGTTCCGGACTTTGTGGAGCACAGCTTGATCTTGTTACAGGTGACAACGAGTCTTTCCAAGTGGAGCGTTTCAGGCACGCATTTCTTGTTCGGGTATGACATTCTGTTTGACCATGACATATTGACAGCTGTATGGCAGGGACGAGGGCGCAAAACACTAATTCCGGCCACGCAAAATGTAGTACTCATACCCACCTACTCAAACAATGTGGAAAGATCTCGAGAAAATTCCTAGACTTAGGATAGAGTCTAGAGATAATCTGTAGTAAATCGTCAGTTCTACTTCCTACTATATGGTGAGGAATGAATTATTAAAAGTCTGTGTTTTTTGGTGGTCGATTATCTTTTTGCGTGGCCGGTATTTTTGTTTTGCGCCCTCGGGAGCAGGACAACATGCCCATTGCAAGACTACAAAATGCTATGCAATGTCAGATGCGGCGCCTTAGGCAGATATAAGTAAGGGATGATATTGTTGGCGATATTTGCACGAAAGGAATCGGATAGTATGTTCCACCATGTCACTTTGACGTTGCCATTCAAGACGATATGCACCGCCATGCTATCTCGACAACTGATTGTACGATACACGATTCATGATGTATTAGATAGTATGCTCCACTATGCCAATTCAACAATGTGATATGTAGATTACACCGACTTTTTCCACGCTGTCGTAAACCCGATTCAGCACGCTTCACAATGTCATTTTAAACAATTGCATCAGAAGAATTAGACGAAAGGCTCCCCATGCCACTGTGGCAATTGGAAATCCAAGACACCATGCTCCAATTGCGACAAACCCTTTCCACGCTGTCGTGACCTCAAGACCTCAGGCTCCGCCATGTCATTCCAATTGAAGAGCGTGACAAGACCTGTCACTTTCAAACCTCTGAAACAGGTCCGCTCCCTTGCGTGCTCCGGCCTCCCCCGACTCCGCTCCACTCCCCAACATGCACCCCACATTTCCCACCCCACAACTTTAATCCCAAGCTCCGCACTGCAGCCTTGTCACCGCTCTTCACCGCCGCCCTTACTCCTATCTCCTTACTGCTCGTCACGTACCAATCGTAAATCATAGGGTACTCGGGGAGATTTATTCTAACGTCTCGCCCTTTATCCCATTTATGCTGTGCGCCTTGTATGCAAGCACAATATTGAAACTCCACTCCCTCAGCAGACCTTCATAGGTCATCGTATATCACATGCCTTACCTCCCTAGCTTACCTCCCTACGGTGTCTTCCTAGGGCCCACAGTGTCATAATCCAAGATATAACAGTACAGTGGCATCCCCTGCTTTACCAGCACAGTATCCCAAACGTACGAAGATCATGACCAGTCACATCGACGGCTGCTAACCCTAACCCTAAGGCTACATGAGATGGATGTATGTCATTTGTGAAAAAAAGGTATGCTGATCTGTTGATCTGTGATTGGGCTGACGACGGATTTATGTGAATTGGTTTGCGAAAGGCAGGGATGGGGGAGGGGAGGTGATAGCGGTGTGGGGAAGGGGGATGGGTAGACTTCATGTCATTCAGTCCAATGGTGGATTGTAGCAAAGTGACGGTCTTCTTTACAGATAGACAATATCATTATTCATCAAGAGAAATGATTGATTTATCAGAAAGTCCACAAAGTCGAGTCAGTCCACGTTGATGTATAAGAATCATGGAGCACATTCACGTACCCATAGCCGACAATTAAATACCCAGTCAGATGTATTGGTGAATGGTCAATTTCAAGGTCCGAAACGCTGCCACCTCCGGCTGAGCCGAAGATACCTCAGCTATGCTGGGCAAAACTACAACGAAGCTATCTCGTCTTCCCACTATCCTACATAAGCACGAGGCAAACACGTCACTTTTCATATAGAACGCCATTGCTATGCTCCCTTTCCTCCCTTGCTGGCCTTGCCCCCTCAATCCCTCTCGGTCGCGTCGGTCTCCTTTCCCTCCCCATACGCTTCCCCAAGTACACCACCCGAAGTCTCCGTCGTCGTGTTCCCACCACCAGCTGCACCGACGCTCTCGTCGACCATAGAGAAATCATTATCAGCGAACGGGTTCCTCTTCGGCTCCTCGCCTTCATCCTCGGCAGCAGCGCGTTCAGCTGTGGTGGTAGGTGGCACTTCCTCTTCCTCGTTCCCGTCCTCATCATCAGATTCCTCAATACGGCGGACAGCCTTTTTGCGTGTGCGAGTAACGGCCTCGTCCTCATCTTCGTCATCCTCATCGCCACCCATAGCAACAACACCGTTGGCGGATTGCGCGTCATCCATGAGCGTATCAATGGCGCTCTCTTCGCCATCAGCGCCATTTGTTGTCTTAGCAGGCGCGAGATCGTTGTCCTCGTCACTGTCAACGACCATCTCACTACTCTTGAACTTATCACTCTTCCCACCCCTCGCCAACTTCCGCCTCTTCTTTGGTTTCGCGCCCTCATCCGTTGAATTGACTGCACTACTCTCCGTAGCACTCTTCGCCCCCTTCTTCCGTCTCGGCCTCTCCACTTCGTCTTCATCGGTGTCAGAGTCCTCGCCCTTCTTCTTCCTCTTGCCACCAGCAGCACGTGGCTTCTTCTTCCGCTTAACGCGCTCGCCTGTCTCTTCGTCTGTGGTATATTCAAGCTCTTCCTTTCTTCGCTCCTCTTCAGCTCGCTTCTCAGCGAGTGCGCGGCTTGTCTCTAGCATCTTGAATCGGTCCTCTGCAATCTTCTTCTTTTCTTCCGCGGCTTCAGCTTCGGCAGCGAGACGTGTTTCTTCGCGCTTCGTGGCCTCCGCTTCGCGCATCTCGCGAGCTTCTTGCAGGCGTGCTGCGTTCTTCTCTTCGTATTCGCGTTGCGATTGTATGGCACGCTCCAGCTGTCTCCGCATGGTATTCCGACCCATGTTGGCGCGTTGTTCGATGTCATGTTTAGGATAGGGAGGATTGGGAGCTTTGGCAATTTCGGTAAGTGATTCGATTGCGTCGTCGAGACCTTCAGATGCAGATTGGACGTCGACGAGCGTCCGTTGGGAATCGTGAAGGGTGTACATGAGTTGAGCCTGTTGGATCTGCACGAACGCAATGTTGAACTTGAAGTGGATTTGGGAGGGAGCAATGGCTAGCGCGCGACGGGAGTAGTCGAGGGAGGATTTGATGGCGGCGGGGTTTCTGTCTTGTTTGCCTTTCAGGAGGAAGACGCGGCCGAGGCAGGCAAGGACTTGAGGGTCGGAGGCACGGTCTTTATGGAGGGCTTGTTCGTACTGAAGAACATGATATTAGCGGAAGGGACTTTAATAATGGAGTGTTGGACTTACACTCTCAATTGACCTCGAGTACTGCTTCAGCTCGCAGAAGACGTGCCCAAGGTTGATGTAGACGCTCGAGTCGCGCACAGTATCTTTGATCTTCGAGAATATCTGGACAGCTGGCCCGAGGTCTTTCTTGTCCTCCACTAACGCAATACCGATACCTTGAGCAGCATATGCATTCTTTGGATCCAGCTGCAACGCCTTGTCGTAGTATCCCACAGCCTTCAGGTATTCAGCACTCCGCTTCTCTTTCTCCTTTTCTGTCCCCCTCCGCATCTCACGTGCATAGATGGCATACGCGTTGCCCATGCCCGTCAGTGAGTACCGGTCATGCTTTTCGTGCAATTGCAGAGTATGCTTGTAATGCCGCTGTTCTTGGTCTTCCGCCACGTTCGTTGCCCGCTTCTTTGATCTGCTGAGGTACCAACCAAGAAGCGCTCTCACTTCAAGATCCGAGCCATCTGTTTCACTGAGTGCTGCGATGGCTTTAGGACCATCCTCTGTGGGATTTTGGCGAAGTTCGATATACGCTAATCGTGTTCGTGCATCCGTGTAGTCCTGATGTCGTGCCAGCAGCCCTTCGTACACTGTCTTCGCATCTTCCAACAACCCCGCTGCTTCATACGTCCGTGCAAGGTTATAGCTAATGGTAGTCACCAAAGCATCAGTATCAATTGTCTCATCCCTCTCACCAAATTTGACAAGCGCGTTGAGAGCCGTCTGAAAGAGGTCCCTCGCGGAGTCGTATTTTTCCGACTGATATTGGAAGCATCCCAGATTGTTGAGCAATTGCGGAGGCAACTCTTCACGGAGTTCCTGCATCTTGGTGTCTTCAACCTCCGCATCTCGCGCCTTGCCCTTCTTTTCCAACATGTCTTCGATACTCATTTTCTCGACCTGCTGGAGACATTGCATTGCTTTGTCTGGGTGATCGGCCTCGTACAGCCGAGCAAGGTAGACTAGTACTGAAGGATCGGGCAGAATATTCTTCGTTGGATCTTTCCAAGCTAATCTTACAGCTTCAAGAAATGCTGTGGCTTTCTTGACCTCTGCAGACTTCTCTTCTTTCCACCCTGCGGCCTGATTGGCAAAAACTTCTTCGGCGTAAAGTGCCCCTAGAAGCACCATGGCCTCAAGGCTTTTCGAAGACTGGATGACCTTCTCGAGCCTAAACTTCGCACCATCCACATCTTGCTGTAACACTTGTATCTGAGCCAATCCGAATCGCGCTGGTGGATGACCCTTATCGCCGCCGCCTCTCGCTGCATCAGCTTTTCCGTAAAAGTCGGCGATTTTGGAATAGTCCGGCGAGTCCTGAGAGTGTTCTCTTCGCGCAAGCAAGTACCAGCCATCACTGGCGATGGCATTGACGTCGGTCAACTCAATCGCTTTTCTCGCTAGCGCCTCAACTACAGGGTATTGTCTTCGGGTCAGAAAATAGCCACCAAAGCTTGCACACGTGAGTGGCAGGTTCTTATCCAACTTATACGATTTCTGCGTGTATTGTTCAATAGCCTTTTTGTATGTTGTGGCGAAAGCAGGGTCTTTGATCGAGTGCCTTGAACTCTCGTGTAGATAATAGAGTCCGATCAGAATGATCGCTATTTTGGAGTCAGGATTCTGGAAAATTGTGTTAGCTAGTAACATCCAAATTTGTGCAGATGATCTGCTCACCAGATCCAATGCCCTCTCCCACGATTCTCGCGCTTCGTCTCGGTACCCTAGCTGCCAAAGACAGCAACCAACACCGATCCTGGGATCTGGATCTTGCAAGTGTGGCATCTTCGACAGAATGTCCTGGTATTCCTTCAAAGCCTCCGCATACTTCCCCAATGAGAAATGTGCTCTTGCTGTACCCATCACCGCCATCATGTTTCTACCTTGCGAAACTCGCGTTGCCTCCTCAAAGCACTTCAGAGCTTGGCGCAATGACTCAACACGCTCGGAGTGATCAATCGCGCCTGGTGCGACAGGCTTCGAGGGAGGTTGCAGGGAGGCGCGGAGGAGGTACAGCACACCACGTGCCAAATAGAGAGGAGGGAACGCTGGATTAATGCGAGCTGCTTCGTTGAGGATTCCCGTAGCGGCCTGTAGCCAGTAGTCCTTTGTCTTCACCTCTGATTCTGGCTGCCCTTCTGGTATTACCCTGGGTGCACTCCTACTCTTTCCGAGGAACATCCAGCAAAGCAGACCGAGCGGGCCGAGCTTTTCTTTTGCACTCCCTCTACTTAGCGAGCCAAGTCCCTTGTGTAGGATGTCGATAGCTAGGTCGATCTTCCCTTGTCTCGCGTATGCCAGGGCGATGATCATCCATACCCGCTTCTCGGCGTTCTCATTCTCAAGCAGTGTGCATAGCTCCGTGGGATCGTCGAGTAGCTCTTCCAAGCTGATTTCGACGGCTTCTGTTTCATCTCCGCCAGAGACCTGTATGTCAAGGGCTGAGGGTATGTCCGAGAAGCGCACTTCTGTTGTGGCGGGCTCGGTAGGGAGTTGACGGTTGACACCGTTCGTATAGCCGTTCTGGAAAGGCGCCATTGTAGCAGAGTGAAGCGGAACTGAGGAAAGTCAAGGTAGAAGCCAGCGCCCTTGGACGGTGCTTTACGACTCTGCTCAGGGCGGTCGCATGCGAAAGTCAGTAGCACCACGTCATCGATAACGGAATCAAATGTTAGGGATCGAGAAGATGAGAGATGTTCAAAAGTAACGACAGGACCGCGAAGTGTCCAAAGAAAGTCGTAGAGCTTGGAAATCGCGGCTTCACAAAATGAGCACCGCGTGCACCGCAAAGGAAACCCATGATCGACCACTACCACAGATTCAGCTAGCGTGGAGGAGAAAAGCCGAAGTTTGGCCGTCACCAATCACAACATAACAAGAAATGCAATGGAGTGTTGCGCAGTTTTCCAGGGTTTTGATCATCCCTTTCCGAGCATATTCCATCTCTTCATCAGTATCGTGGAACCGTAAGCAGCACAAAACGCGGCCTCGAGGAGGATTACTGTTAAGCAGCTTCAATCCTCAGCCTCGCCCTGATAGGTTGCCATAAAAGACAAGGTTCCACAGCTTCGCCAAGATGTTGAAAATCAAACCAAATGCAGCCAGCACCACAAAGATTTGCCCAATCTCATACCAGTGAGCCAACTTGACCTCTGTCTCAATGAAGCCAGCACCCTTTGCCATTTTCGAGCCTGAGTGGCCATTAGTTGCAGGCTCTCCCTCAGAGTCATGACCATCATCAGCAGGGAAGCGACCATTCTCAACGTACTGTTCCATTAGCGCGTCTTTTTCTCGCCATCGTTGGTTCAGCCACTGTTCGAAATGTTTGGGATCATCAATGGGGATGGATGATGTCGCAAAACGTCGCCAGTACATGTTGACGGACTTGGGAGGCCGACCCTGAAAGTAAGTAGACCGAAGAGTGAAGATATCTTGGCCATAGCTCCCACGACTGCTGAGAGCTTAGATGATGTATACAACAGCACGAAATGTACTTACGGTATACCCTCGTAAGCCACTGTGCAATCGTACACCCAGTCCACAGTCCCCTTCAACTCCTGCAAGCAGAATTGCAGCCCCGTGCTCCTTGGCAGCAGCGCATATTGGAGATCCTTCACGCCCTGACTATCAGCCCACTTCTTGCTTCCATTTTGCGTATTTCCGCTCAAATTGGTGCCCTCAGGGAAGATTATCAACCACATCGGATCCAGCCCCTGGCTCCCACTCAACAGACCCCCATGGCTTCCCTTATTGAGCACCTGCAACCGGTGTTGTAGGCGTGATTTATCCTTCGCCCAATTCCTCGCCATGAAGATGAAACCATAGAACATCATACCTGGTCCAATGAAGGGGATGTACTTGAGAGACTCTTTCAGGATAATGTAGACATGTCCATGCATTTTATTGGTGTATGCCACCCACCAGAGATATAGCCAGTCCGTATAGATTTGATGGTTTGCAACCATCACCAATCGCTCTGGAAAGTCTGTCTGTAACCGTCCGTCGCCAGTCTGCAGAAACTGCCCTCTTACTGATTTATCCCCACTGACTCGGATGATTGTGGCACTGAACCAAGCGGTTATGGTCGTTATGAGGAGGCCGAAAGACTGTTTAGTGAGAGCCATGTAAGTGTAATAGTAGTCACGGTTGATGAAGTAGAGAGGCGAGCCGAGTAGTTGCGTAGCGTGGATGCTGAAGATGACCGTATTGAGCCAGATCGTGAAAGCCAGCATGCGAAGGGCTTGGACTGAGAAGCCATGCTTGATCCTGCCTGCTGGATGCGGTTCCGAAGCTTGACCTGCGGTACCGGCACCAAGATTGGGGAGAGGTTCAGGGATGAATTGGCTGTTGACTCGCTTTGTAGCCATCCTGAAGGTGGTAGTGCGGGCGCAGGTTTCTCTTGGATGTTCTGCAGGAGTTGAAGGTCTAAACAAGTTTCCCACTATGAGTAAACAGGAGAAGCTCGGGAAGTCTTAGTCTATACAGGCCTGCTCTGCGCGTGGCTGCTTTGATCATCTGGGTTTGGAGATGGAGATATCCGGTGGGGCGGGAGGAGGTATGGAGGACTTGGAAACAGACATGGCAGCAACCAGAGCTTTCGAGAAGTGCAGGCGTCGCTGTTGACTGGGTGCTAGAAAGTGAAGCGCTGTGATGAATAATGCTAGTAGGCAAAGCGGAGAGCCTTCCATGCCAAGAGTACAGAGCTCTGTAGAGCTACCCGTATTTGGTATAGCGTGAGCGCTGCTCTATGGTCGCACGATCTGGTGATCGTCGCCCGACATGATATAACCTCGCTAACTTCTAAAAACTCTTTCAGTGACAATATTATTGAAGCGATTATCATAGACTCGCTAAATTTGATACGCAGAAACACGTCAAAGCCGTCAAATAAGTTATTTGATCCTATTGATTCTTCGCTTAACCATTCACCAGGGTGCCCTTCCCCACATCTGCTAAAGCTGGTTCCAATACAAGATATTGCCACTCGAAACCCATACCCTTCCTAAATACAAAGTCCTTCATGAGCCACAACGCCCTCACCCACATGATCCAAGTCATTAACTCCCCAGGATACAGTATCAATTGCGCTGGAATGCCCCAGAAATCCATCCTTTCCGAATCGATAAGTTGGTTGTGAGGGTGAGCAAGAGCTTCGCTGAGGGCGTGGTTGAAAACGTTGTTGATGCAGTCGCCTGGGAGCGAGTCGCCATAGGAGTAGAATTCTATTAAAGAACTGGTGCTGGGGTGGGTCACGTCGTATGGATCGCTTACCGGACTGTGTGATTAATGGGTTAGTGTGGTCGTTTGTGGATGAGCTGACACGGCTTACTACGGGCCACGAGAGGTGTCATCGGTGAGGGGTATTGTGAGATTGAAGTTGGCCGTTGTGTTGAACAAGGAGAGGTGCGACATAGCAGGCAGGTTTGATGGTGTGAGTAACGGGAGCGATGGCGCAGCAAGGGTTCAGGATCGCTGTAGACAAATTGATAGCACGAGTGAGATCAGAAGTTTCATGTTCGCGGTCCCATCCTGTATGATGTGAGACGGACGGTGTGTATACTGAAGTTGTCGGCACGTATCGCTTGGCGCATCGTTGATGGTTGTCTACTGCGCATAGCGGTCCAATGATAGCCTTATGGGTCGGCTCTACCTATTGGCTAGCACACATTGCCCTTTTGTCCTTGGTGGCTGTGTTGGGCTGCCCACAGTAATTGTCCACTTCAAAGCCTTGAGAATGGCTTTGTAGCTCGGTGCGGTGTGCGCGTCCAGCATGTCTCACATGTGAAGCTGTGGCCGATTGTATGGCTACTTTCGTTTCAGGACCCCGAGTTCGAGCATAGAAGACATAGAGGGCGTGCTGGCTGCTTGTGTTCCATCAACCAGCGAGACGACAAGAATACGTTGGTCAAAGCGTTGCACCGTGAACGCCCAGAATCGAACATGTATTCATCCGGCTTCGTAAACATTCTGTGTTTTACGTTGCCTCTTTGGTTGAGTCTTCTGGACGCTGTTAGCTCCGCGGCATTAGCCATGAATCAAGGACTGAATCAGAACTCGTCCATTCCTGCAAACACATCAACATCGGACCCGAATCTGTTTGAACATTACAGAGTGTTCCCGATAAACCCCAAGTCTATCTCACAAGTCAAACAAACGATCTAACCAATCGTGAAGCACAGTGAATCAATGGAAGTCCCCACTCACGATCGTCCCGAGTTCAATGGCGTCTTATTTTGAGCACTCACAGCCTATGATGAAGTCGAAGTATTGAATGCAGCATCAGGCTCTGATGTGAGAATATTAGAAAACAAAAAAAACTATTGTCGTGGCTGAAGCCGTGGCCAGGCTGATCTCGTTCTCGACGAACAGGCTGCGGAGCCATCATACCTTCAGTTGCCAAATCTCACACTTGCGAAACTCAATGTAAGCGGTGCGGACCGCCAATACGACGCTCCCGATGATCTCAAGGTCGTATCTTGGGCCGAGAATACACTATTCGCGGATTAGAAGTATTACGCATTCAAAAGTGACTCGATTACACCAACGGTGTACGTACTTGACGATGGTATCGATTCTACGATTCAGGTGAGTCGGCTGATATCGAAGTTCCAGTATGAACGGTTGGATTACGGTTGTCCATTGTAGGATTTCGTTCGCATGCATGCTCTTACTGGATGGCTTTACTCGCCGCTCAAACAGTACCGTCGAACCCAAACCGACGACTCTCCAATTCAGGTGCTGTTGCAGATTTTCTCAAGGTGGAAGCTACGTCACCGTCTGGGCTCCGGGTTTCAATTTCCAGTGTGGGAAGAAGCAGAGCATCCGTAAAGATAGTGGCTCATCCTTCTCTGCCGGCGTGGTGAGTGCTTCCAAATTTTGAACTGAAGTCATAGCAATTCTACACTAACGCAATTTCTCAGGTGGCCGGATTTCTGGCTTACGCCTATGCCGTGCAACTGAGTCCATTCATCCCAGGAACGCAGCCAATGGCATTGAGTGCTGAAACCTTTCGTCCTGAAGGCTTTGAGACCTACAAAAGTATACAGACCAATGGCAAAATTATCATTTACATCCAACAACGGGGCGATCTCAAGCACCTCTGACGTTGGGTAATACCTCGGCCTACGGTTTAGATCCCCTGAACATCACAGTGTCTTGATGGGCTAGCTGCGCGCGGACAGTTTTCATTAACGGATTAGCAACAATTTGCGTGAATACTGCGAGTCAACAGGCTTTTATATCTCCATATTGCCGTGGATAGTAGCATACCTGTCTGTATTACTTTTCAGATAGTGCTTACCTGTCCTTGCTTAGCAAGTCCCAAACCTGGAATCCAGGCCCAAGTGGCTCAAGTTGCTCCCTGAAGTCTTCGCGCCGGGTTGGGTGGGCTTTTCATTCCAAGCCATGTAGTTCGTCCAGTCAAAGGAAAGGATCGGGAACAAGCGCACGAAACTCCTGCGAAGGAATACTTCTCCGCTATTCCTTGACTAAGCTATCGAACATCACTCGTGTTCAAGTATAGCTGTATCTCTTTGTTGAAAGCGTTTGAAAGACCGTCGTTATGGTAAAGTACAATCTTTTACTACATCATCGACAGCCTTCCTCGTCTTCCGCTACAAGGATCTCAACATCCTGCATCACCATTGGCACATTAAGCGGTACGCCCTCCTTTGTCAGCTAGGTTAAGTAGTCATTGGATGCTATCTCCCCAGCTACCCTCAACATGGATTCGAGCTGACCATTTCCCCGTAGATGCGCCTCATCTACTCTGAGACTTGATCCCATACTCTCTAGACACGACATCGTATTCTTCTGTAGCTTAGAAGTTCTCTCACAGGCTGCCACCAGTCTCGAAAGCATTCCTACACCCTGCGAAACTAGCAGGCATCGGATGGTAACTCGACTTCTCAAAGTGTGGCTGGATCCTCAACACCGGAGGAGATAAAATGTAGATATCTTTGGGGGGGGGGGGGGGTTTAAAGAGCTGTAGAGAACTTAGAATGAGCCATGGCAGTAACGCGAAATGTTGAGATCTGTAAGTGTTCTTCGTCGCCTGATTATGACTGGGACAAAGGAGGTGTCAGTGAATCTGGTACAGCCGAGGTTCTCAATAAATTAGCGCAAGTACAAGTGAGCTTTTAGCGTAGGTACAGCCGAGCTACATCCTGGGCAGGGATCGGACCTCTACATAATGCCAAGACCGGCGGAGGTTTCCCCGTAGCTCCGGCAGCAATTGCACCGAATCGCATCTATAAGAGCTGCATCATTCGTCTCAAGTAAAAGAATTCGCTGTTCGACAAGATGAAGGTACCGCGAAGAAAAGCCTTTCTTCAGCTCTTCCAGCGGCATTTCTCAAGCACACCTCGGTGGCGAGATATCAGGAAATTGAGAGAGCTTCCAGACCGAATATATCCCAGCTATCACGGTTAGTCTATAGCTATATCATACAGCAAGAGCTGGGCTTACACTCGCAGAGACAAAGGGCAATGATCTGTTATCGCTACAATGGCCGTCGCCACCGAGGAACGTACTGCTTGTGAAGAAAGATAATACACCACAGACTACGGAAGCTGTTGTTGAATTCGCAAAGTACATCCGCGAACATATTTTCCCTTGAGATGATGAGACTCTGACAGTATAAGATAGACATGTGCAAGCAACTTATCCATCGACATCCTTCATTACCTCCCCTGCTTCCGCTTCAGAGATACACACCTCTCTTCCCTTCCCAATCCATGCTATTCCACCATACCCCCCTTCGTCGACCTCCGCCACAAGCTCTCCAAGCTCCCGCAGCCCAATATCCACGCCTACGGCATTGGCAGACAAAGTCGACCTAATAGCCACCTTTGGCGGCGACGGCACCATTCTCCGCGCTTCGTCCCTCTTCGCCACCTCCCCCTCCGTTCCCCCAATTCTAAGTTTCAGCATGGGGACATTAGGATTTCTGAATGAGTGGAAATTTGGGGAGTTCAAAAGGGCATTCAGGGAATTATACATGTCCGGCGCGCCATCATCGCGCCACGACGTGATGAAGAGTCAAGATGCCAGGGAGGACGAACCACCAATCTCCCAAAATGCTGTTCACAGCATTGGGCATCCTACGAAATCGAGCTGGCCATCTAGTCTTGGCGCGAGTCAAGGCGCCACACGCACAGCTCGAGTTCTTCTACGAAACCGCCTACGTGTCGCAGTCTCGGACGCTCAAGGCCAAATACTAACGCCCCCCCACCTCCACGCCCTCAACGAAATCATCCTCCACCGCGGCGCCTCGCCTCATCTCACGCACCTAACAATCTCCATCTCCGGTCGCGTTCTTACAGAAGCCGTAGCAGATGGCCTCATCATCTCCACGCCTACTGGTTCCACCGCATACTCACTCTCGGCTGGAGGCAGTATTGTGCATCCGCTTGTCAAGGGAATCGTACTCACACCCATCTGCGCACGAAGCCTCTCCTTCCGCCCACTCGTCCTACCAGGCGAAGCCAGCGTCGAAGTTGAAGTCTCCGCCGCCAATCGCGGAGACCCTGGAGTGGAGGTCTCGATCGATGGCGTCCGGCGCGAAGGCGTGGGCGTAGGCATGGGCGTCAAAGTCTGGGGTGAGGCTTTGGGGAGGCGGAGAGATCTGGGATTGAATGGGCCAGGGGATGAGTGGGTAGGCGGCGTGCCGTGTGTGATGAGAGGGCAGGGGAAGGAGAGGGCGAGTGGGGATGAGGGATGGGTTGGGGGTTTGAATGGGTTGTTGAAGTTTAATTATCCTTTTGGGGAGGAGGGTTGATTTACATATACCCTATCAGTGAATCCGGTGGAATTTTCATTGAAGTAGTTTCATTTCAAGCGGCTTTTTGTCTACACACATCCACGCAAACTATGTGATAAAGAAGCGAGTCATTGAGCAATCATAACCTTTCCGATCCCCGCTCCTCGAGACATGCAAGCATCATTAGAGAGCTTTTCGTGAAGCATAGTATGGGGAAGATACCCATGCTGAGGTATCATATGTGGGAAAGAAACCGCCATCAGCATCACGCCTTTTCGTAACATCCCATCAATTGCCATAAGATTGGTGCGTTGAGCACCGTATTTACCCCTCAACGCCGGCAATAGACCCGTCTAATTGAGTGAATGTAATTGAAACGATGTCGAAAGTGTTGTCAAGTGGTGGCTCTCAGTGCTTTGAGCCTGAGCGGAACTTGAGCAAGTCAATCAGACTAGCCAAGCTGCACCCACCCCTCCTCAGAAAGTCACCAGCTAGAATCTCCTCCGCCGTAGCGCGGTTCTTGACATCGACTGTAAGACACTGGCTCAGGAAGATCTTGAGCTCACGACTGAGCTTGTCAGGATTCTTGAGTGTAGGCGTGCCGTTAGTGGCGATAAGGAAAAGAGCTTTGAGTGGTTCTTCGTTGAGGTAAGGCGGTTCGGATTCGATCATCTCGATGGCCATAATGCCGAGAGACCACATGTCGACTTTGCTGCCGTATTCCTTTTGCTTGACGACTTCCGGGGCCATCCAGTAAGGAGTGCCGACCATGGTTGCGCGCTTGGATTTTTGATCCGTGAGCTTCGCGCAGAAGCCGAAATCGGCTGACGCATTGATCAGTGAAGCTCCTTGCAATAGAAGGAAAGTAGCAGAAGACCTACTGATCTTAACATTGCCTCGGGCGTCGAGGAGAACATTGTCCGATTTAATGTCGCGATGAATGATGTTTTGACTATGGAGATGGGCGAGTCCTTTGCAGGTCTGAATAAAAGTGTTAGAATGTACAAGAGACCTAGTTAGGCGAGCACTTGCCTCATTGCAAACGGTAGATATCTGCGCTTCAGTGATGTGAGGATTGTTGTCAATCACATCTGTCAAAGCACCACCTTCCATAAATTCCATGACAACCCACAGCTCATTGTTGCCTTCTTGCAGAAACGAATCCAGGAAATTGACAATGTTAGGATGTGAGCTCTCCTTCATGACAATGATCTCGTTGACGATCAGCTCCTTGCGCGGCTGATTCCGCAGGTCCATCTGCTTTATAGCGACCTGCGACTTGCTACCGTAGCTCTTGTAAAGACGCTTAGCGACCGGAGAAATCGCATTCTCTTGAATCTTAGCGACATAGACTGAGCCGGAAGCGCCTTGCCCGATCTTCTTCTGCTTGCTGTAAGACAACTGAGGATCATCTTTCGATACTACCTGCTTCAGTTTCTCCATTACTTGACCCTCGGTCATACTGGACATGCGGACTTCCTTCTGACGAGTTTGAGCGGGCTTCGCAGTCAAGGCCGTCTCAGCCTGCTTGTGAGGATCTGCAGACTCAGGTGGTGCCCCAGTGGGTTGCTTAACATTCAAAGGTGCTACACCTGGCTGTGCAGCGCCAGGTAGACGAGCGGGTGGTTGTGCTCGAGGAGCGCCATTTGTCTGTGCACCGTTTGCACGAACGTGGTTCTGGTTAGTCTGATTGCGATCCTGGCCTTGAGCACGCGAACTTGGAGAAGGTTGACGCTGCTGGTCTGGCTTGCCCGGCGTACGTAAAGATTGCTGTGCATTCGAAGGAGATTCAGAACGTGCTGTTGGTTGCTTTTGGGTATATGGGGCTCGAGGGGCCGCTTGGGCACCTCCAATTGCACCGTTGGGTGCCTGCGGAGCTTGACGTTGAGCAGTAGGTCCCCTTAGTGAGCCTTGTGGTTGCTGGCGAGCGCGCTCTACGCCTGGTGCCTGTGGTGCGTTTCGAGTAGGATTATAACTCCTATCGTCGGCTGCATTGTACCCCCCGCCAATTTCTTGCTTTGCCATTGGCGTACGAGTCTTTGGAATTGCAGCATTGTAAGCTTCCTGATCGCGACGGTTTTGTTCTTCTTCGGATTTCACACGTTCCCGCTCTCGCTGGTCTTTGCCTGCCTGAATCTGGCGAGCTTGCTCTTCCATGGCACGACGCATATCCTGATTCATGCCCATCTTGCCATCCTGCTCTGGGTTAGAAATATTTCGCTGTGAAGTTGGAGTGCCGGTACGTGATGGCGAAATGTTTGACGGCGATCGTTGCGGTTGTCCATAACTGTTGAGGGAACCCATTCCGGTAGGTGGTGGTGGCCTAGGAGGTGCGATAGCGGTGCCTCCTCCACCATGGCCAAGCTGCATGTTCTGGTTTGTGCTCACAGGAGGTGTCGGCATCAATTGAGGATAAGTCTCAGGCTCTTCATTTCGCTTGTTGATATCAGAGTAGAACTCGAGGACCTCGATGACTGCTTGAGGATTCTTCTGTTGGTCTTCTTTGGTGATGGCCGATGTTTTGAGCAATCGTTCCCATTCTACAGGCAGCCCAACAAACTGACCATTCATTGGATCAAAGCCGACATGGACTCTATGCGAGAAATTGGTAGGATTGCTGACGCCGCCGATACCAGGACAGCGATTGTAGATAGCATCGATCCATTCATAGATCTCGTCGTCGCTCTCAAGCTGGCAGGTGATAGTTTTTTGAGGAAGGTCGCGTTTCGAGACTGAAGAATCTCGTGCTGAGGGATCGGCAACACGAGTGATTTCGAATGACATTCGAGTGTTTTCGCTACGAGCGACATTGGTAACGTCTTTCAGCGAGATATTCATACTAACTTTCCCATCTCGATCTTTTTGAAAGTCGAGCTGAAAAGCTCGTAGTACGAGATATCGCTTCTTCCACATCAAACCTTCTTTGCATCTGGCGTAGCCTTCCTTCAAAATGCGAACGCCGCCGACAGTCCCGAAGCTGTCATTGGTCATTCCAGTTGCTGATCGTTGGATGGAAGGGGCACCGGATTCATGGCTAGAGTGCAGAGAGGGTGACTGCAGGCTCAATTGTGACATGTTACCTGGTATGCCAACAGTAGAAGGCATTAGATTGAGGCGAGGCCTATCAGTCGGAGGACGAGGCGCTGGTCCAGGGTTCATAAACTGGCCAGGGCCGTATGTGCTGTCATAGTCAGTCAAAGTTCGAGCAAATGTGCAGTACGCTAAGAAGCAAATTTGTGTGCATGGCCTTAAGGGCTTCTTTCTGAAATAATGTCCAGGAGCCCAGAACAGTATATGAATATGCAGCTCCAGACCATGCCACGAGATCCTTCTAGTCAAATATTGATTTGTTGCGGCTGAGAAGACAAGGGCTGAGGTGTGTTTTGAGGGGTCGCACAGTCGGCAACACTTACTGGGGAGATTGAGAGGAAGTCATGGCGGTCTTAGTATGCCACAGCTCGCGGCGTCTCTTCCCTAGCTCTTGCTAATATTCCGGACCTTCTATCCTACAGTCCGGCAGAGGTCTTAGGTAGATAGTGTCTAGTATCAGGGTTCTAGAAGAGGTCCCGGTGAGGTGGACTGCAGAATATTTAGCAACCGGCTCTAGCAGCAAAGCTATCCTGGCTAGCTGAACATACTGCAGAGGAGTTTGAGGTAGGTCTATACTGGCAAGCAGATCTGTAAACAAGGCTTAGTTTAGGATCTTTGGCTGATCTTGGAGCACTCACCATCAACCCCTCGACCCAAAGGGCCGATCTACGACTCCGGCGCAAGATATGTCCGGGCGGTAGCGTTGATCGGAGTTGACATGTATAGGTTATCTGTACCTAGGCACTGTACTGTAGACTGTAAGGGTTTAGTCTTGGTAGTATGGAGATCTGAATTGTCTTGTAGGGGTGATCTGAGGCGTTCCGGGTTTGGAAATGCGACTAAGTGTTCTAGGCTCTAAACTCAGCCCTACCGCCGACTGACGTTTTTTTGGGATTCTAGGGGGCTGGAGGACCGCCAAGAACCACTGGCTGACATTTCAAGTATAAAGTATACTTTTCTTATCGCTAGGCAGTTCTTATGTACTGCCCATTATAGAGCGTCTTCCTGCATGCTTTGAATGCTCAAAAGATAGCCTGGGAGCAACTAGGATACTGTCATTTTGCGTGCTCTACTTGCCCCCAGGCTATCATCACCGATTCTCTGTCGAAGTGTATCCGTTGGCGAAGAAAAAAAACATAAGCGTTTTAGTCTTGCGTCTCCCTCATTCGTGTGCCACTTGTGGAGGAGCTGACCTTTTGAGGCATTTTCTACACTCTCAAACTAGTCATGTGGCCCCATCTATGCTCAAAAGGAACAGGAGGCTGGCATGTCTCTCAAGAACTTTCTAAATGGACATTTGGAGGGGTTTGTAAACTGGCAAAACCGGAATGTGTCATGCTAGCGCACGAGAGGTAGTATCCCAGCATTCTCTAATTCCAGGAGACCGCTGAGACCGCTTCGTTCCCACCCAAAGGTCCTCAGGCTTCAGCCCCAATAGGATATTCAGTCAACTGCTGCATTACCTACTCTCGAAGCTCTTGAAGTCGCAAGAGACCGCAATCGGGAGAACAGCAATGAGGCCTGCTTATGTACCGGGAAAACACCAACAGATAGCTCGAATTCGCAGTGGTCTTTCTCTGGGACAGTGTCCCATGGACTCTCGAATCTACCGCCATATTGGGCCTTGCAGCTCCTCGTCTGCATTACTATTCTCCGTCCTCTTCGAGTGTCTTTTCAGCGCCCATCTTCCGCCCAGCCGTTCGGCAAGTCGTTCGATGGCTCTACTGAAGCGACGAGAAGGTTCAGGACTCTTTGGGACCACGACAAGCTCAAACTATATTAAACTATGTTAATTGATTATAACGAAATGGAGGCCTCGGGGTTGTACCCGTGTTCTATATAGCTCTCTTTGCCCTCTCATTGGCTTTCCTGCAATGATTCTGCAGATTATTTACCTCCGGTACCGCCGGCGCCGTTGGACATGACGTTCCTAGCATGTAATCAAAAAGTCTCCCAATAGATGAATATAATATAATAACCTCTGTTCCCAAAGTCTAGGAATCCTCATCATTCTCTGACTTCTTCGACATCTCTATACACTAGTGTTTCATACCAGCGCAAAAATGCCTCTCCAAAGCGATCTCACCGTCAATGCCTCAAAGCTAAAGCCGGAGGCCGTGAGCCAAGCCGAGAAACGATTGAATGATACAATAGTCGGCATCACGGAGAAAGGTCCGCGATGGTACGAGGTACAGAAACGATGAATTTCCCTCAAATTCTGAGTTCGCAGCTAGCAGCTTTTGTAGGTTGGTGCAGCAAATTACCCCCAGTTGCGTGAGGAAGGCAAAACAGCGCTGCCAAAACCAATCCGACTTGACGAAGCTCAGGATTTCAAGATTCCGTCCAGGGAGAAAGGGAGGAACGTCCCTTGCCGCATCTTTATGCCTGAGCAGAAAGGCCAGGTAAAGGGAGTTTTCATGCATATTCACGGTGGAGGCTGGGTACTTATGAGCGAGAAGGAGTATGTACATTGACAGTTATGTGGCCTTGGGACATTCCGACTGACTGAGTACAGCCAAGATCCATACCTGAAGCTGCTTGCAGACGCAGTAGATCTCGCTGTCATCTCTATTGGCTACCGCCTAGCACCTGAGCACCCGTTCCCGGAAGGTCCAGAAGACTGGTAGGTCTTCAAAGAACTCTAAATTTTCCTTCAGATAGTCTCTGAGACGCCCGAGAGATATCCCAATGCTTGTCTACTCCAGACTCACACCTACGACTCTAGCCCTTCTTTCAATAGAGCAATTGCTGACTGAATATAATCAACAGCTACGATGCCGCCGAATGGCTCGTCGACAAATCCCAATCCCACTTCGGCGCCCCCCTAAAATTCGCAGGAGGCGAAGTAAGCAACACCTGTATCCTCAAAACGTAACCATACAATAACATCCCACAGTCCGCCGGCGCCCACCTCACAGCCCTCACAACCTTCCACCTCCAACACACCCGCCCCACCTTCGCCTTCTCCGCCCTCATCCTCCCCTTCGGCGCCTACGACCTCTCTCTCGGCCCCTTCATCCGCAACATCAACCGCCCACTCGCCTTTGTAAATCTCACAATCGTCGAAAAATATCTCGACGCCCTCCTGCCCAATACAGCTCCCGAACAACGTCGTGACCCAACTATCTCTCCCTTCTATGCGGATCTGTACGCCATGAAATTGCCGCCGGCGTTGTTTTTATGTGGGACGGAGGATTGTTTGATGGAGGATTCGGTGCTGATGGCTGCGAGGTGGCAGATGGCGGGGGGAGAGGGTGTAGTGAGGTTGTTCAGTGGGGCGCCGCATGGGTTTATTGCGATTCCGGATGAGATGGCTGAAAGTGCGCGGGAGGGGAAGGAGGTTGTTAGGGAGTTTTTGAGAGAGAAGATGGGGGTATGATGACTTGATCTTAGCTAGACGGGTATGCTAACCAGCTATTTACAGAAATAGCTCTGAATCGATACCACTCATGATTATTTTCCTGGTGTACTACCGGTTTCTGTACGTAAAGCTGGACGCGGGTTTGAGAAAGCGGTAGGCAAAATGGGTAAGCTGCCCAGCTATGTACAATAGTAACAGCTCTAATCCAATCCTGTTCATGCTTATCCTCATGGTAAGCTACCATTAACGTCGTCATCATAGTATGCTAGACTGTGTAATTGAATCAAAGCAAGTGCGAATTGGTATGCTACCAGCCATAGTATAGCCTCAGGCTCAATTAATGACTGTTTCTGCTCATATCAATGGTAAGCAACCAGCAACGCCGTCATATCTATCCTTCCACCGTAAACCATGAACGCCCATCTCAGCGGTAAGCTACCATATTAACGTCGCACCCCTTCCTCCAGCAAAAGCACAGAACGCCCATCCATTACGGCTTCCTCCCAACCGTAACCCACACGCTCTGGTAAACAACCGCCACACTACCCTCCACACCGCCCATGACCGTGTCTCCGAACTCACCCCTCACTGGTACCTTACCGGCCTCCTCGCACGTTTCCTGGTAGTCTTTGACTTCAGTGGGTGAGTAGCCAAGGCCAACGAGGTTGCAAGCCATAGCTGTCTGCTCATTTGCACGCTCCTCCGCCGTGAGAAACACGCCCAGATTGAGGTATGCTTCCACGGGGCGAGAGCGTTGGTCGGGCATCCAGTCGGCTTTGGGGACGAGGAAGGTGGAGACGGTGACCTGTTCGGGTAAATTAGAAGGGTAAGCTACCGGAAGAATGTAGAGAGGGTTTACTGCTTGGAATCCAGCTGAGCGCATCCATGCGGCTAGTTGCCATGCACATGCTAGTCCGGAGGTGTTGCGATTGTAGGATCCGCCTAGAAATTTGGGGTCAGAGTCACTGGATAAGGGGATATTTGGGTAAGAGGCCAGAAATCAGGCAGGAAACTGATTTGCGACCGGTGGAAATTGCAAGGTAGGTGCACTTACGAATCATCCATGGGAACTCGATTTCCTGCATCTCCATGTAGCCGCCTGATTTGAGCGTATCAAATGCCTGCCCAATGTAAACCTTGTAGTTGGTCATAGCAGGCACCAGTAAACGGCTGAAGATCAGATCCATCGACTCTTCTTTGAACCATCGCGAGTAGTCTTCCAACAGAACCGTAAGGGATGAGAGTGGGACCTGGTAGAAAGTGGCACCGAAAATCGTGGCGAAGTTCAAATTGCGGAAATCTGCAGCGTGGACGTATGATAGCCGGTTCTTCTTCATAATCTCCACGACGAGACCGTGTGTACCACTACCGAAATCTAAAAGATTCAAGCCGATTGATTGAGGAACATGCGATATGATGACGCTTCTCCCCATTGCTGTACTGAGGTGCTTGTGGTATTCTTTTTCGATCGCTTCTCGAGCTAGTGTCTCCTGCAACAAGACTCGGATGCTATGGTCCAGGGGCATGAGTTTTGTCTGACGGGGAGTTGGCCCCTGCGGGATGTTCATAATGCGGGAAGATACCTGATGAAGGACTTGAAAACGGTGCTGTGCTTCTGTAAAGGTGTGTAGAGATGGTATGATACCCTTCTTGAGGTTGATCTTGAGGCAAGATGCTACGAGAAATACAGAAAATGAAGATAGACGCGTACGGGTGTGGACACAGCAATGACATCAAACCTAATCTGCCTACCAATTCCGTAAACGTGACAGCAGCCACCAGGCTACGGCTAATATCGGCTTAGTTCCGTGAATTATTCAATCCCCCCTTTCATTGGACTCATCTGGCCTGGTTCCTGCCGAAAAAGAAGTTCTATTGGCCTATCAGACTGAATGATACCGTAGAATAAATCATTACCCCCTTTTGAGAGCGACTGCTACCTAGCTATCACGGTTCCTTACCCTTAAAGGTCTAGTTTAGCAGCTTAATGCCTTGCTATAGTGTAATATTCTTCACTTTTATGTTCTGTACCTCCACAGCGCCTTTCCATGCTCCAAAAGCGGTACATTTGGAACCCTGCAAAACGCACGAGCCACGGGCCATTGAGACTATTCCTAGCTTCAAAGATATTCACATGAGGTCTCTTAGGCCGAGGCTCTGTGTCTGATTGGCAAAAATTGTGTTACTGTCTTTCTAATCCTAATCTTCTTAGTTGATTGTCTAATGCAATTATAACGTTCCTTCCCCAGCGGCAGAGTCAGCTTTACCTCCAATACGTGTGCGACCAAGCCCAGCCACTATCTGAACGAGAATCAAAATTTACTGTTGGCAACTTGAAGTGCCTTTACAACAACAGACCACTTTGACTAACACCTCCTCGAGCAGTAAAGCGCAACTCGCCAGCTACAATGATTTATGAACCATGACTACGCACCTACCTCTTTATGTACCCACGAAGTCTCCTAAGTCGACCTCGGGAACATTCAAGCAGCAATTGTTCCTGATGGACCAATTGTACATGAGGAAAAACCCCACTCGTCGACGTTAGAAAAGCTCCTTCATACCCAAGACCAATGGCAACAACGCACCAACCTCGAACATATTCACCAAAATATCCAGTCACGGAGCATTTTCCCATCGGATCTCAGGGATACTTGAGCAGCAATCATTCCCTAGGGACTCTTTGTATAATAGCAAGCTGATACGTCGTCGTCGGAGAAGGAGATCAGCTGACGTTGGTACCGCCCGCCGGAGAACCTCAGGGGTGCGCTTCCCGGCGCCTAGGCTCTTGGCCTGCCTGAAGAGCATAAAGTAAGATTGGATTGCTCCTCATTACATGCTAACATGGGCTGTGAAGAGTTTTATGTGGGGCATAGATACTGACAACTTGGCGCCTACTCATACCATGTCTACCCCAATATAGGTTGTCTTGGATTCGCATGAGAGAATTGGAGGATTGAGGGTAAATATAGTGAATGCGGGCTTAGAAGCTCTGTAGGCTGGACGGTCTGGGCTGAAATAGGATACTTGAAGGATGGGAGCTACGGAGAGGAGGCGAGAAGGGGGGGAGGACTGGTGGTTTAGAAATTAGGTAGCAGCCGGAGATATTGACCGGCAGAAGCAGGATAGTATATACTTATAACGGTTGTGCTCCGGTCCTAATCCAGTGCTAGCTAGTTAAGCTCGTACGTATCCGGAAGGAAAGGGATGGATTCAGTATTGACGATGTACGCTTGTAGTTTTTTATGTAATGTATACGACCTGCTGTCATGCATTTGAACAAACACCTTATCCAATGCAATTATTACTACCCAAACGCCTGTGTCAATGCTTCAATCCCCATTACCATTCACCCTCTTCTGCTCCTCCGAGTCTCCAAGCGTGATCTTCTCCATGAATGAAATGTAATCGTACTTGGGTAGATTTCGATCTTCTTGCAAATCAGGCCCCTTGTGCTCCGGCATACTAGACAGTAGATCCTCTACCAGCTCATCTGGGATCAGAGAATGCCGCAGGTCAAGCTCCGTCACGTATGGCTTACCATCTGCGACTTCTCGGAATGACTGGAAGACTTGCTCAGCAGTGTTTTGGTCTTCGGTGATGGAGACCATAAAGCGGATGAATTGCTCGAACGTGACGTGTGCTTTGCCAGCGCTGATGCTGACGAACTGCTCATGCATTTCTTCTTCGTCGTAGACAAGACCGAGACTTGCTAGTGCGGCGGAGAATTCGAGCTCCTGGAGTGTATTGCTCATGTCTTTGTCGAAATGACGGAAGACACTTTCGAATTCTTCAAGCTGGATGGGCGTGAGATTGGTCATCTCGCGAGCCACTATTTGGTTTTCGAGGAATCCCATCTTGCCTACTACGCTGCCGCGGACTAGGTCGAGCTCGTAGCAGAGTTCGTCGTAAGTGTATGTGGTGAAGTCGTTCTCCTCGATGTTGGCTTCGTCGCACTTTTCCGAGAGAGTAGCTAATGTGGCGAGGTATTCAGATAAAGGTGGGAGGTTTTCGTGGAGACGGCGGACGTGAGTGAGTTGATCTGACAGCTCGCCTGAGAGGCCGGCTATCGCTAGGGATAGAGTGGAAAGTGTATGAGCAAAGGAGTTGGCTTTCTCGGCGAAGGTGCGGCGGAGGGCATTCTTGATGCTGCAGGGAGTTAGCGAACATGAAAGTTGAGAGGAATATGTAAAGGACTCACTCTCGGATTGTCTCGTTGATGATTTGACTACGATCTCTCTCTGCCTTTAGCAGTATAGACCACTCATGGTCAAGAACCTCCAACTTCAGATCGTCTGACGGCTCGTATGCTCGTAATCGGTACGTGCTCATCTTTGTTTTGATGTTTCCTAGCAGAGCAGCCAGATCGGACTTCTCAGCGACCCATTTCCGCTTCTGACTTCTCTTGTACACTGCAAATTCTGCTGACTGCTCTTTCGCGTCTGTGTAAGTACCAGTGAATGTAGCGGCCGTCCATGCCTGCCGTTGTGCGTGTATCTCTCTTAGTAGTTGCTTCATCCTCTCCTCGTAGGTGTTCTGCATCCCCCATGCTCCTTGCATGCTCTGTACGAACTTTTCAACGCGCCTCCCGGCGTTCTCTACTCGCTCCATCTGCGAGAAAGCGTGGAACCAGTAAGCGATGTATGTCATGAGAGAGCGCTCGTCAGGTTTTGCAACATCGCATACGTCCTCCACGTCCAGCAAGTCTGGAATCCCAATCTCTTTTGAGGCGATATCGAATGCCAACTGCATGTTTCCCCGGTGATCACTCTTGTCCAGCTTCTCATAGTCGATTAAGTCTGGTCGATGGATGTCAAGTAGAGCGCAGCTACCATCATATCAGCACATGCTTGCCAAATCCTCATGAGAACCACTCACAATGCCAACCCGTCATTCCAACTCGCCGTGAAGTCCCTGACCTCCACTTCGTCATAGCAAGCCGTCTTCCTTTGACACCAAAGCAGCAGCCCCTCCTTCGCCGTCATACCCTCCTCATTGATATCATTGATCGTGAATCGTAAAATCAGTGTCCATATTAGCCCCAGTATGATCTTCCTATTTCCATCTACTACGTCTTCTGCGCCGATGTTCGTCATCTGTATGCCTCGCGATTTGATAAAGTCGAGACCGACGTTGACGTTCTCGAAGCGCTGAACGCGCATCTTGGGTTTGGAAGCATAGCGACCGAGGGATTCGTTGGAGAGGAGTTCCAGGAGATGGACGAGGATGACCTGAGCAGACCGTGGGTCAGCAAGTTCTCCAACAGAGACGTGAGCGGCTGTGGAGAAATCTGTAGATGTTTTCGCACCCCATCTGAGAGATCCTTGACCAAGTCTTGGACTTTCACATCTCTCGGCTTGACTTTGGCATTCAACCTGTCAGAGGAAGAAATTGTTAGCCTCGATCTGCAACCAGCATGGTTCTACACGCCCAATTCACCATTTCGCAAAGGTCTTCTCCTGCACCCCAATCCAACTCTGCTCTGGCATCCCCATATTTGCGGAGGCATAAGAGCCCAGATGATACCTGGTGAAGGGCGGGAGGACGGCAAGTGAGAGGTGTAGCAACAAAGAATACTCAGGTAGCACAGTCGTAGAGCGAGAGCACGGGAATAGCTTCTTGTGTACGGGGAAGAAGGATAGAAGGCTAGAAGCGCATTCTGATTCGTCAACACACAGCGGAGCTAAGCGAAATTAGCTCCGACGCTATGAGACCCCCGTCCATAGCAACGCGCAGGCTTCACCGAGAAAACCATCGCTACTGACAAAACCTTCACAGTGCATGGACCACGAGGCTTTCAGCGTGATACCGCCGCATTGCTCAAAATATGTTGCATGCTACACATAGAAGACACCACGCTGAGGGGCAAATTGCCCCAGACAGCATCTTTATGGCAATGTTACACCAACTATTCGGAAAGACACGAGATATCCTTTGAGATAGAGCGACGGCGTTACAATCTCCGCAAGAGCAAATAGCAGGCCACAGTTCAGGCTTGCTACCCTCAGATCCAGTAATCAGTAGAGTACCTAACCTGAGTTGGTCCAAACATTCGGGTTCAGACTGTTGGTATTTCTGGGTTCGTATGGTATGCTACTCATCATTGGCATGATAGCATGGAGCAGCAAGCTTATAAGGATGGACAGCCCAAGGGTACCGTCCCCAATCAGTAGCACACATTGAGACCCGGCTTTGCATGTAATGACCAAAAAGAACACTAAGCCATTGAAGAGTGTATTTATTCGAGGGCTAAAAGCCATATCCTACGCCGAGTATCGATGGTAAGAAGCCAACGCCATGTCGTATCAGTCCGCCCGTTATAGGTAAAATCTTATACCACTTGCCACAACCCAGGCTAGAAGCTAGGACAGTTCACCACGTCAGCTTCAATGGTTGACAGCAGCAGCAAAGTAAAGCGGTAACATACCATAGAGGCACTACAAATCCTCGGCCAGCTCCCTAAACCTTTCTACCACCAAACCAGACTGCCAGTCTACCTTTCTCTCAACCTATGGTTATCTAAGCGTTAGCATTGACTAGCATGCGGTAACCAGCCCCTTTCGGCTGCCAAATAGAGTTTGAAAGACTCCATGTACAGTCCAAAGAAGGCGGAGATCTCCAAAATGCACGTACCTTTGCTCCCAAATCCTTCGAAATCTGCTTCAAGAACCTGGCGACCTCCTCATCCTTCCCCTTCAACTCGTCACGAAACTGGCTCGCCAACTTCTCAACAATAGTCTCCATGGTCTCGTGGCTCAGCAACTCTGTCACGGCGACGTCGTCCATCTTTGGGCTCCAGCACTCAGGGATTTTGTAGGAAGTGGCGCGACGGGACATGCTGGGGCGCCGGGGAGATTTTGCTGGTGATGGTGTTTTAGATGGAAACATGCTGAGCAGTCGGGACCAGAAGGCTTCGATGTAGGTGCGCTTTGCAGGTGGTTTCATGGGCCACTCTGTGTGGTTGGTTGCGAACGAGGAGAAGTTTGGGAATTGGTAGAAAGGCATTGCGGGGATTCTGGCTAGGTAGTCTCTTTAATTCGGTGAATGAAGGGGAGTGGCAAAGGGTCTAGTGCAGAATGAATGGTAAGATAACATAAACCTGTTCTAGGGTTTTGGGGCTAGTGGAGACTAATAGCTTGCTATACTTGACAGTATGTTGAACGCTTTTATTCATTGTTTGAGCTATTTATTTACTATTGACCGGCTTTCTGCCTGCATCAATGGTGTTACAAGCGGTAAGATACCCTGAACTTGTTCGGAAGCAACATGTCGTGGCCCTTTGTGCCATTGCCATTGCATACGAAATTGGCAAGACTTCTCTATCAAAAGAATCGCATGCATCATGTCATATTCCTCTGTGTCCAACCTCTAAATCCAAATCCTCAGAGCTATCACCACCCTTAGCCCAATCTCCAACTTTGCCAACCTCTTTATCGCGTCTTCCGTAAGCGCACCCATGCTCTCGGGCAAGCTATATCCAGCAAATGGCTCTTTCCATTCCATTTCCACCCCGTTCCTCCACATCCTCGCCACGCAGTGCACAAGCGCATCAAGCGCGCTCTCGTATCGGATCACGCTTGGGAGGGCCAAACAATTCTCCTCTGGTGGCAAGAGTGTAGCGATGGTAGACTTGACGAAATGCGTGATATCTCAAGGAAGATGCGGTAGCCAACTTCGGCTGCTGCTTTGACTGCAGCAGTCAAGCGGACCGGAGAGACCGTGTTGTTGTGCCTGCATACCGCATCGTTCACCTCTCTTCCACGAGGGTGGGTTGATGAGTTGGAGTAGATAGGATTGGAAGGAGATTTGGGGTCGAGATTAATCCCGCAGGAGTATCAGAAAGACGCTGCTCATCACGACGAACAAGTGGGATGTGAATTGGCATATCGCTATCCTGAGCGCAACACTATCAGCACGATCATTCCACTCTTTATGGAAAGCCTTGATAGCGTCACAGCTTCTAGCGATAACGTAGTCCGTGGGCGATAGATCCGGACAAGCGCCAATGTCATCACGACCTTTGAACGTGGGGTCGATCTCATCAAAGGCTGAGATGCCATTGATGACTAGGCTGTTGACGATCACCATGTTGTCTTTGCTTTTAAAGTCCTCGTACAGGAGTGAGCATCTGCATGCAATGGTTAGGCCTTCTTTTGCTGTGAAGGCGCCTGCTACGACCGCTGCGCACCATTTGAGAGGCCGAGAACGGCGTTGGGATGAGCGCCTTTAGATACGAGGAGAGTGGCGAGGGCGATTTTCATGACTGTGATGAGGATGGGACCTGTACCGCCTGTGTTCAATTCTCCAGTCTCTAAGGCACTGCGTGCAGAGAATCCTAGCTCTTCCACGATGATTTCGTCGAGCGTGGCAACTGTGTCGAAGAATAACTTTTCTTTTGCAAGAAGTTCCTTGCGCATGTCCAGCCATGCAGAGCCGTATCCAGAAAATAGTCAGATAACCCCTTTGTTGGCGCCGGAATGGTTTTCGTCGTCCTCGCTAGGCTCTATGCTCACGTTGCTGTCCTCGTCTTTGCTCTTGTTGTCTTTTCTCTTGCCGTTATAGCCACAAAAACCTTCAAGAGTTTGGCCCTCACAGCTTTGTCATGCAAAGTATTGCCAAGTTTTTGCGTGTTGTTTTTGATGGTGGCCTTGTTGGTGTCATTGTTGGTGGCCTTTTTGATGTCCTTGCTGTTTTCCTCGTTATTGATTGGCCTCGACTGGAATGTATAGCGTACGGTGCCTTGAGGCCGACTACCTTCCAGAATCTATTATCTGGAGCAAATGCTAGCCATATCAGGTGTTTGCTCCTGTAAATCGAGTCAAATCGTAGGGAGAAGACAGACCGTCTTTGAAAACTTAGGACTTCGTAGCCTTGTACGTGCACGGTGTATCGTTTTAATCCCAATAACACTTTGAGAGAGGGATAAGTGTGTGACATTATGAATACGATGGAGAATGAATGGGACGCCACTGTGGTGTGAAAGTAGGACCTCGTGATCGAATATGGTCTCAGAAAGAAGACCCTGCGGACACCTAGGGCGGCTCTTGACCGGGGACTCTTCAGAGTCTTTGGCTTGAGGTTGAGGAAGGAATCACCCCCGGGTGAAGGCCTGTCTTTAAGCGGCATAGATACTCATAGCTTACGACGCAGCAATACGAGCGGAGTGTATAGTTTATTTCTCCGCTAGTTGGACGGAGCAGAGGATTTGACTCAGCAAATCATTGGAAGGCTCCGGGGGCTCAGGCTATGATGTTCGCGAGGTTGTCTAAGGAGCAGTACTTTTACGGCCTGGCTAGAGCAGGGATGGCGATAGTGACTCTTGAATCGTCAAGCGATGGCTGTGTCAAATGTTTATGAAAGCTATTAGAGTAGGTAGCTCTTTCACTGAAAACAATGCATGCAAGACAATATAACGGTCATCTCCACTGGAGTTGCCAGTCCTCCAGTTTTTTCATTGCCAGCCTGCTGAGCATTGCGTCGCACCGAACAATATGGAACAGATCCACCAGTACCATATATGTTCGTTTTCAATGACGAGCATACCACTCAGCAGTACTGTCTGTCCTTCCATCATCAACCACCAAGTTCCACTGCTGTTAATCGCCTGTTCGTTCCACCGCAAGAAATCATAAGAAACCGAAATTTGTATCCACCAAACCTGCAGAGTGTCAAAGTTGATAGTGCGCTTGATATTGGGGACGGAGGAATGAGGGTAGCGTACCATGAATTTGATCGAACCTTCATCCGTCAGCCAAACAGGGTATCTCAACGGATGGCTGGTAGACGAATGAAAGAGATTAGCGAAAGAGAAAGATCGCCATTTATATAATACTGTGACGAAGCGAAAGATCCAAACCCCCAGCTCGCAAACATCACAAGCCACCAGACAGCTAGATTGTCATTCAGCCACGTCTCTCATGCAAGTAGAGGCGTCCTTCTTGTCGTTCGATAGGAGAGTAGTCGTAACGCTTTGACCAGATGCTCTTGGCGAGAACTAAATGCATCTTTGGTAGAGTCAACGAAGGGGCCTATCTAGATCTCAAATTAGCGTGGTTCTTTGAAAGCGTGATAGAAAGGGTAGCGGGGTTTGGTGGAACTGACTGGCACTACCCTAAGTAGAACCCCGGCCCGTCCGCCTCATCGCTGCCCTTAAATCTCTCATTACTGCCTCGCGACTGCTGTTGGCTCAGGCGATCTGATCCAAGCCAAACAGGCCAGTTGTTGCTCGCCGAAGACAAGGAGGAAGATGATGTTTCCCCAATATGCTCGCGACGCACAGCGCCTTCTCGCAACATCTCAATGGCAAATATCGAGTCTGGCAACCAGGTCGAAATGTCCAGGTACCTAGTATAAATGGATCCAATGAATCCAGCAAACTTGATGATGAACGCATCTCCCCGGATGCGCACTCCAGGGAGGCCGTCGAGAGCCCACTGCTTATTTTCGCCGAGGCTGGCATCGTGGGTTTTTAGGAGATAGTAAGTCCCATCTAGCCCAGCGGCGTAGACATCTTTGATTCCTAGTGGGATCATCTCTTTGTGCTGCCACGCAGTGATGCTGTTGTTCCAATACGGCAGAATGCGAGGAATACAATCAATCTTTTGCGATGGCACGTCCTCGATCAGTCTTACTCTGATAATCGTCATAGGTGTGCCATCCTGAGGAATGTGAAGTATCGCGACCGAGGGAAAAGACGTATTTGAGTCAGGCGAATATGAAGGAGTATTTATCGATGTATTTTTTATTTCTGTATGTGCCTCGGAAGAACGGATGGTTCTGCTTGGTCAACCTTTGGCTTGTGGACGATTGATAATTACTCACGGATAGAAGCTGCTAGACATGGTTGGACTTCGATTTTCACCTCGTCTTCTAGATATTTGATTTAAAGTATTGAAGAAGAGGGAACTGTCCAAGTACAAAGTCAGCATTCCCTGTCAGAAGCCATTTCAGCAGGAAACGTACTATTTCAGGTAATCGTCCTAGTTTGAATGCTTTTCCAACAGGCTTTACTCTTCCGATTGTATCACAGGACCAAGGGAAGCTATCAAAGGTGTTTATTCCAGAGCCAGATTAGGTTTCCGGACGGTCGGTGTGGTTTGTAGTCGAGTTGAGGGCAGGCAGTAGGGTACGACAATTTTTGTGTCGAATATGTAGATGTCTAGCCACATCAGCGAGGGTTCTCTTATCTCAAATAATCACATAGAGCACTCTTCACACCTTTTGAAAGCCAATAGTGTGAAGTCTCGAAAATTAGAGGCCGTGTTCTCCTCTCAAGGGCGCCAATAGCTAACAACGTTTGTATGTGGCTTGGTGTAATCTGGCAGGCTGTAAACAGCAGCGACCATAGTAAATGATGCGTTGATTGACTCGTAAGAAACCCCCACATGGTATTAACACTACGAGGCTGCATCCATGATGATAGGACAAAATTTGCGGACTTCGGTCAAAGTGATGTCCCGGGTTCATTTCCCGCGCCACAACCGGGCAGCCACTGCAAGCAGTCATATGACAGAATGAGGACTTAGCGCGTTCTCTAGTGCCTACCAAAACAAAGAGAATCCAACACAGATAAGAAAACCTTGTAATTGAAGCAGACGAGATTAGTATACCATCAACTTGCAGATATATTTGCCACAAGACCTCCGGCATTACACATACAAATATATAACCTCTTTTCACACTCGACAAGGCTGGCACGAGTTCAATCATTTTGCTGTTCCTGCTGGTGTTCTAGATCACCTCGAGCGTCAAATGGTCTACCCATTTCCCGCCTTCCTCTGCAAGACAGCGGCCTCTCAAACGGATTCCTAGGCTTGGAAAAATGCCTTTATCGATGTGATCTCATATATTACGAACCAGCACCATGATGAGTGTAAGCGAGCCATTACCGCTCCCTGCATTAGCTGTCAGCAGCCTGCCAAAGGTACCCTCAACACTCCTATATCGACCCTCCACCTCATCCTACAGGTGCAGTGCATAGTTGCTGATTCCCCGTTCGTCAAGCGCGTTCTCATCCACAAGAAGCTGGACACGGCTGATACCTACAATCCTGTCATGCTCCGTTGCGAGTAATCTGTTGGTATGTTAGCTGCTGATGCTCCTTTACACGTAGGATACTTGACCTAATAAGCAACAAGGGCAGCTCCTCGCCACGCAGTCTTGTGGGTTGAACCCTCCATCTCCAAATCCGACCTCGGTGGAGCCATCAAAACCGCCTTTCAGCTCGTCGACAATGGTGGCGTCGTCAGCCAGCGCACTTTCATGTGGGCCGCGGAGAACCCTTTCTAAGGAAACACAGTCCGTGGTCAGCTGTGTGGGTTGTCAAGCACGGTAATCAGAGTATCATGCTCCTAGCTATTGGGTACGATATTTATGTTGTGCCGCAACTCAACGGACTTGGATATTGGTACATTGATTAATCCACAGCAGGCTTTGAGGGAAGCCCGCATGAAGGCAAGGCTCCATATTTGCACATGGCCGACATGGGCTCCAGTAAGCTACCCTCCCTCTGCTATATTCGACCTATAGAACACCCATACCTTCTATACACTCAAACAATCTTGTGTTAACTACCCCACCTTTCCTGGAATATGCTGGATAGCTTGCCTCCATTTTTTTGACCTCGATGGATGGAATCGTTGCCCGTTTCAAAGGCTTTCCTTCAGCACCATCCCATTCTCCCTCTCACGCGACCGACTCCTTACCTTTCTACAAGAGTATGCTAACGTCCTCCTCCAAGATTTTACCGCCAAATCCCTACAGCACCAGGTGCAAAACCTGCGTCGCAAGGCTATCGCCGCGGAGACAAGCGCTGGGGGATCAGCTACCGGTGTTACGCCTCCCAAGAAGCGTACCTCGAAGAAGCAAAAGGAGTTCATGACTGAGATGGAAAAGATAGATTTGGCGTTTGCTCCACGCGCACTATATGATCAATCCGCCACGCCGACAATGGATGTTGCAACGACCGCCACCGCCATCGCCGCTGCTTTATTCAAGGCTTTTTCACGAGGAACGTTCTTGCCGCCCAAACCTTGCGTGTAGGAAAAGTATTGGTAGTTGGCAGAGAGGTTGAGCTTCGCTGGCATAGATCTCCGAATGGTCGCAGGTTGCTCAAAGCAAGACGTCACCTCGGCAGTGTTGCAGAACAATCCTACAATAGAGATTTGCTGCAACCTCCATATATTCTCTCGGATGAAGCATCGAGGATCCTTAATCGTTTGATCGCAAACGTCAGTAGTGAACGGCCTAGCATATCCCCAGCTCACTAGTACCAAAGAAACGCGTGTCTTAGAAGCAGAAGGAGCTTCTCACCAAGACGGAGAGGATGGCGGAAGCATCTGCCTTGAATATACCAAATGATCAGACGCCTACGCCATTCATGGATACTTTGACAAGTCTCGCCGTTATCGCCGCTACTTCTTTCAATGCCACGGCTCGGGCTCCAGCTTTAGGGTCAGGCGCCAGCAAGAAACGTGGACAAGTTATTGCGGCTGGGCCTCCGCTCGCAGAGGACGTCCTTCACCGCAGGCTGTACTACGTTTGAAATAGGAAATGCGATAAGAATACCGGCCAATGATGAAAGTGAAAGGGTCCAGGTTTCTCATGCATGGGTTTTTGATGAAGCAGCCCTTGGGAGACGTTACAACGGAAAGGGGACCGAAGAATTAGACATCTCGGTCTACCTCGCTCACATGGAGTATGCGGTGGATGTTGCCGACGAACGAGGCAGGAGTGGGCAATCGTAGTACATTGCGAAATTTTTACGACCCAGCAAGATACCATGAAATTCGATCCTGGCGCTGCGGCTCGTGCCTATTATGCTCGAACTCCGACTCCTATCATCATCATCATCTCTGAGCCGAGGGCTACACCACGAGCGGCCAACAACGTTGACCAAGGCGATGCCATTCGCGGTGCAGCTCGCTCTCAGCATAACGAGGCCTCGGCTACGACCGACACAGTCCCTTCTACTACCAACAACCGTGTCATTACAGCTTGCGCCCCACACGGCCCAGCTTCAAGGTCAGCACAACCTTTGGAGCCGCATTAATCTCAGTAAAGACAACGCGCACACATTACACTGCTTTTCGGGCCATCTCGATAGCCAGAAAACATCCTCGCCATTGCAAGAAGGCTTATCGAACCTACCGTCACGAACCTACTATCTTCTATTCAGTATCCCAAGTCATTTCAATGACGTCCACCCTTACCTCGAGAAGAACAATATGGCCTAGCTCGGTCCGTGCCAATGCCGTCAGCCACTCTGGGGTCAGTGCAACACTGCTAAATCGCCTTTCCCCTCCTAGATGTCACCGTTCCCTTTCTCTGAGCGGCGCTAAACAGTCAGATGGTCGGCAAGCAGGCAGGCATCAAAACTAAGTCGAAGCCTTCCATCCTCCATACTAGCCCCAAAGGCAATAAAAAGTTAATTGAATTAAAAAAAAGAATATGCTATCTTTTAGGCTTCCTGACCGCTTCTTGACGAGATGCAAAGCCAAGCGACGCATGGAAATGTGGAAGGCACAAGATGAATGTTGCACTTCCCGTCCGGTTAAACTGTTAAAATGCAAAATGAAGGGGCATACCTTCATATCCGGAGTCCTTGTGAAGACACAAAATCCATACCCGCACCTTCCTCTAAGCTTTTCACCAAAATAGATAATGAATGAGTATATATACCTACTACACCCGCCGCTTAGATGCCCAATGAAGCATTTAGCTTCCCTCCCGGGTTTCTGTCACAAGATTCAAAATGAAGGTCCACACTTCCCTTGGGCTTTTTGGCAAGATAAGAGATGGACGACTGCACTTCTCTTCGGCTTCTCGGCGAGCCTCTCAGATCCAAAGTGGGAGAATGCCGCTATATATACAAATAGAAGAGGGCACTCGGCTCCAGGTTTGCGACCCAAGGCCACGCTACTGCCGCAACCGCCACCACTACCGCTAACACCACGAAGAAGCGCAAGAACGCTGCTGGAGAAGGTGGAAGCAAGAAGGGGAAGAAGAAGGCGAAGGCGAACGAGGAAGTGGTCGAGGAGGTGGCCGAGACGAAGGATAAGGCCGAGGAGGGCTCGGATTTTTGTGTCCAAAAAGCAGCGTTTCCATCCACAGCAGCAGGACAATCGACAAGGTACGGAAAGCATCTGCAAAGTCTTCCTGGAGTTGAGATCTTAAGAGGAAACCAAACCTAGTCAATGCCGTCGATAGTGGATTTAAAGCGGTGCATGAGAAGTTCATCAAATCCAGGTTCAAACCTGGCACCTATTTTGAAGCCACAGTACCTTCGGTCCGACTTAATATCTGTACTCCTGTTGAGCACCTCGAGTTGTGCTTGCCGCGTACGCTAGCGCCAAACGACGATCTTCAATACATCAAAGACAAGGAGGTAATGAGACAAATCTACCTTGACGAAGGATCAATATTCCCCAGGAGCTTAACGCTGATTAGGACGGCACCGTGGACTCGAAGCCAGCCAATTACACAGATGATGCGGATAGCCATTTGATGGTCATCAACCCCCTAGAAGTCTCCAAGGGCGGACAAGCCAACCGGGAGACTCAGGCCACCACTAGTGCACTTTTTGACCGTCCATGCAATGTCATTGACACTTGTGCCGCGACTGCTAGTACTGGCACTGAGTCCGGCTGCAGCCCCAAAGAGGTCACTGGCAGCCCCACGGTGTTGTGCCTGCTACCCCCAACAACGGTCGCATTGTCTCTGCACCACGCAAAGGAACGGGTTTGCGCAAAGCAGTACAACACAACAAGCACGTACGACGTCAGTGACTGGCTTATTACCAGCTTCAGGGACGCCAGCATCACAATAGTCAAGGCAAAGACCCTACCTATACGCATTACCAAACCCATCACCTACACCATCACCACGTCGAAACCAATCCAATCTGTCCCAACAACACGACATCCAGCCTCGGGCGATACAAATATAGACCCTCCCTCACCACTAGATTTCCTATCACCACTAACTTTAGATGCTGAAGGCGAACTCGAGCCAGAGCCCCATAATATGGGAAGCGTAATCTGCTTTGAATTCTTGCTAGATCATTGCTCTTTGTTATCTCATTGACCGGGATGCGTCCAGCGTAATGGTAACGCTGATGGAAAATCCTGGTAGACCTACTCCAGCATCGACGAGTATGGCATCGTTGCTGCGTCTATGGTTGAGCGTTCTAAGTAAGACACGAGCATCCACTGTCGATATTATGTGCTGACTTCAGCAGCGACACCACCCGTCCTCATCTCGCTGTCGATGCGAAAAAAGCGGCATTATAACTACTAGACCGGGCCGGCTTATCTTGCGTCACTTTCTCTATGGCCAGGTCGGAGCCTGGCCGGCTGTCAAGATTTCCAGGAATGATCATCCGGAGATCAAGCTGGACATAAACATCGACGGCACATATGATTTGCATATATGATTTGTTGCCAGATCGCGGTACGGCTTGTAGCAGTCTCCACAAACGGGGGTACTCGGCCAACGAGACTCAACTCATCCTCTTCCTCTTCCTGGATCCTGACCGCGTAGAGGATAGCGAGCTTGGTCAATTCGTATCTTCCACCGAAATACATCGCACTGTGCACCAAAAGACGCGATAAACAGTAGCGCAAATTGGATCAGGCTGGCGACCAAGTATGATATTTGTGACGCGTCTGCCGAAGAATTCCGACCTAAGACTGCGAAAGAACTTACGGGCGAAGGTGGCAATGATACTTCAATTTCCTAGACTGCGACTGCCTTCTTTGGGGCTCGCTCGACGACGAAGAATGGAGCCGTATAGAGCATGCTGGAAGGGTGGTTTGTTAGCTTAGAACTTGGCTAGATTTCGAATGGCTGAGAACGTACCGATATCCTCGAATGTAGTCATCATTTGTCTCGAGGACTCTGAGAATAGCTAGAAAACCGTCAGCGTCCTTAGGTAGACACATTGTCTGCTAGTTTGAGCTAGCCTAAATCTCTGTATTACCAATGCTTGGACCCCAATTGGCCCATATCCACTAGTGCTAGCGTGTTTCGTCAGCCTTCCGCCCACAACAAAGCTCTTGAATCTTCTGAACCGTCCGCCATCACGCAACAGCCACTACATATATACCAGCCATCCAGCTCACTGCCCTATCTAGAAAAGGCAGAAGACACCCTTCATGAACCCAGCACATCAGCAGTCACTACGCGTGTCAGCAGCAGTTGTGATGGCTGTCTAGATCAACGTTGTGTTAGAGGCGAGCTCTTTGCTTCGTTGTTTGGTAAGTAAACTCCTCCTCACTTGCTCAAAATCCTCCTCTTACTTGCTGTACATCATCACAGCTACTACATAAATAAAAACATACCACACCTCTAAGCACTCCTCTACATCCGTTACACCACCGCCCATGAGGCGAACTGAGTCTCTAACGGAAGATGTCACCAACTACTTTCGTCGATGCACGCGTAAGGTACGTCAACAAGCCGGATCACCCCTCAAGACCCAGCACAGTACTCATTTCTTTTCTTCGTTGAACGCGTTGAACGCTATTTTTCTTATCCGTGTGACCTTCAGTCTTTATTGTCCTTTAGAGACTGAACTATGGCTCATTAGCTAATCTTGCGGGTCTAGCATCGACTGTTAGCTCTCTAGATCACAACGACGCACAGTCATCAACCCAGGCAGCTCTTCCAGGTAAATCTTCAATCTCTAGACCTAGGTGACCTAGCGAAGCTCCAAGCACAATCATGTTCAAGACATGCTTTGCTTGGTGATCTTCCCTTCAGTATTAGCAACTCACTGACTTGATTCCAGCTCATCTGCCAAGGTCGAGGTCTCTCCTGCGCCGGTCGTCAATGTCGTACGGAAGTCGCGAAGGTGCACCGTAAATTATCGAGGTCCACGGGGTCCAGCCTGCCTACAAAACGTTCAACTTCGTGAGATCAGCTGAGGTGGAAGTGCAAACCTGACAAAGCCCTCTGGGCTTTTGGAGACAGCATTTCCAGGCTAAATCCCGTTGCAAATCACCCTCCATCTTGCGAACAACAATTCTGCAGGCCTTCGCTTATTTACTCCAACACCATCGAGACAATAAGCCGGACAATATCTTGATCGTCTGCGACTATCCCTACGTGTTCAAGCTTTCCGACTTCGGTCTTTCGAAGATGATCACGAACAAGGCAGACTAAAGACTGGGATATGGATTCCACGCTTTTGTGCGAGTGCTGTCGAGGCAGCCGAGCTTTCCGACCAAGGCAAGCTCCCAACTTGTAACCTTTAGTCTTCATTATCCTTTGGAGACTGCATCATGGCTCAGTGGCTAATCTTACGGGTCTAGTATCAACTATCAGCTCATTCGGGCCTTCTTTGGGCTTTCACGGTGAGAGCTCTGACTCCACCCGAAGATGCTTCGCAGCAGAACACACCTTTGGGGCGTTTGTGAATGGTCTTGCGGGTTCCTTGCTCGCATGGCTTGAACGCAACATCATCACAACCCCAGAATCGAGCAAACGATGGCTGACGATCAAGACTGGTACATGGAGGAGGAGGATGACATAAATGATAGAGAAGATGAGGACGCTGAAGAAGCCAAGTCTCTGGAGAAGACGGGCCTGCCTTCAACGAAGATCATGGTCCTCACTTCAATAGCAGCACATCGTGATGGCTTCATGTTGCACCGACAACGAGCTGCCGCTAGCTCAGCTTGCTTCCGATGAGAGACTTGTTTTTTCCCAGTCAAGCTCCTCCAAGAATAACGTCAGCGGCTCGTCTACCAAGGCCCGGAAAAAGAGGAGCACGACCGGTAATTGTTCTTATGGTAGTCCCACGATGTATTAAATGTACGATGGCTGATACTCTTTCTAGGCTGCATTCCCTGCCGATTGAGGAGGATAATGTGCGGCGAGACCCAGTGTGGTGGAGGGCTTACAGAGGCCCGATAAGCAGTGGTCCTTGGGTGTTCAAAGAGGTATTTATCTCTCGAATGTAAACGTTATATGGGTGCTGACATCGAATAGAGAGCCATTGAGAGAATTGTCAACAGACTGATGATAGATGGAGCTCAACCCAGCAACGACTTGCAGGGCGAAGATGCCATCATCAATGCCATGCAGTCTTCAGGTCTTGATAGCGAGCGTCTAGACGACGGAAACAGCAAGGTCGGGCAGATTGTCGTTGAGCTAAGAAGAGTCCGCCTTGGAACCATGAGGCTAGACGAGAAACATCGTACTCAGCACCGAGAGGCAAGAAGCGACGATGTTGACATGGACGGGCAGGATATTACACACACATTTCCAGGCCACTCAAAGCCATTGAAGATCAACACAGGAAAGCTGGAGCCCCCATCGATATCGTAGGTCTAAGCCTACGGTCCCGTTGACCTACCGTGGTACGGTGGGTCGGATACACTGAGGAGGATAACGAGTATTGGAGCGCCATCAGTCTCGGACTCACGATCAAAGAAATAGAGGCAAAGCGACTGTACGACTAGTACCAAGCGACAAAGAAACCAGGTCTTTCAAGGCCATTCAAGATCAATACCGGAAGCCTGGAGCTCCCGTCGATATCACAGGTCCAAAAGCTGTGGTCGCGTTGACGTACCGTGGTACAATTCGAATCACTCTCAACGTCCACTTGATCCATCATGCAACTAATGCCAAACTTCGCGAACGTCGTGCCTTTACTTCGCCGCTCCTTAAACATTGCCAGATGCTCACCGTTACTCAAATAAAGCCTAGCAAGACACCAGGTCACCAAGAACAGTCAAGAGCCTGAAGATATCTCCATATCTGAGAGATCGATACAACTGAAAGATTTTGATGAATTTGCAGAGAGCTATGAGAGGCATACCATCTCATGCCAGTGCGGGTGCATCTCACCAATACAAGTCTAGCACTCTGGGTGGATACTCAGTGACCACCAAGGCTATTCATATCATACCGAATCAGTCGTGCATGGTTGAACAAGCATGGCCGTGCCAACGAGGGATGCTATGTCATGGAGCGTGCAACCGCTAATGCTAGAGCCTTGCGCACTGGAAGGAAGGCAGAGGAGATTGACACTGGCGGGCGCAAATGGTGTGCACGGTGCTGGCGCGCGATACTAATGTGGGATGTCGCCCAGAACAACCAGGTAGCGATGACCGAACGACGTCGCCAGCAGCGTCGCGAGACGCGTGCCTGTGCCCGTCGTGCCATGGCTGCGCAGCCGTCCCACGACCTTCTCGGAAGTACCTCACTTATGGTGAACTCCTATCTTGCCTGGGAATCCCGAGGCCCGCTCGCGGGGACCGCACAGCATGCGCCATGGTCCAAAGGTGATAGAAGAGACTGCCACGAGATCAAGCCAAGTCAAGCCAAGATATACGGCTTCCTGAGCCGAACGCGTCGCGTTCCAGAGCAAGTCGTCAAGCGAAGACCCCATACCAATATCGAGACCGAATCGCCAACTTGCTCTCCAAGGCCACCATGCCGAGAATGCAGGAAACTAAGTAGGGTGGCACCGCGCTTAATTGCGGACTTATTGGACCCCAACCCTCGTGATGCAGTGGTCCATGAACTGGTTGTTAATGGCAAAGATGCCCACTCAGCCTCGGACTTCTCCTCGGATGTGAAACACCAAATACGTCCCAGCCTCTCCCGAACAAATTCATGGATCCCGGAGATGGCTGGAGCCCTGCCAGTGGCGATAGGATATTCGATAGGACTGCTGGGATTTGCTGCGTCGGAGTGACCAATGGAAGATCTCCTCGGGAGAAATCCGGCTAAACTTGGCGAAGTGAAGGCGATAGAGCAGCTGTGTGAAGATGGCAAAGCTCATCGAAACCTAAGGGCTTGTACTGTCGAGTCTGAAGGACTTGGCCAGCTTGCTAAGTGCTCTTGCAGAACAGCGTGTATTGTTACAGCTGCAAGGTGGAACTGTTGGAGCAGCGCAAGGCAAACCCAGAACTGGAGTTTGAGTTCAGGAGGGCGAGAATGAGCGAGCCACAACAACCCATACCACCACTGACCCGACCCATACGCTGAGAAGCGTCAAGCACCTGTCCAATACGGCCCGATGGGACCGGATGGGCTGTGCCTCCTCCAGATCTCTCGTGGGGCGTTCTTTGGTCCTGGCGATTTGGAAGTACATGGTTATGGCAGACCAGTCCATGGAGAGAGAGATGGAATGGACGAGTGCTGCGAAGTATATAGCTACCGAAAGATCCAACGATCGTTTCAACCAATCCTGTGTATGCATTTTCTCAAGCTGCGCAGCAAATCCGTGAGCGGAAGGATTCCCAAATCGACTTCGCTCAGCAGCTCATCGCATGCCGCCGGAGTGAATGAAGGTGATTTCCAATAGCCCTCACAACTTCCAATCTGTTCAAACAGCTCGCCTGTAGTGACATCCGGGGCCGAGAAGTTGAATGTATGATTGGTAATATGTTAGAATAGTACAATCTTGGACGCGAGCGCCCTCATCCAAAGCACAAAGGGTCGCCAAAATTAGAAGGGAACTAGTCTATCAGGATGTTTAAAAGAGCACCAAGCAATGATTGCGAAGCTGCTTAAGTATCAGCGTAGGCTCTCAATCACGTTGCAAAGTCATTCAGTACCTAGGGCCAACTCTTCTTGAGCACCATGGGAGTTTACAAGCCCGCTTCAGACCAATGAAGAACGTGGCCACAAACTTGAGCACCAACCTGGGCTTGGAAGTATATGGTTGGATCGAATTCATGCATACTCTTATAAAGGTGCCCTGCCTCCCCCCTGCTACCTCTATCCCGACTTAGAAGAATGCGTCTCTTGCGGCTTCTTCGACTTGGAAGAAGCTGTATACGACTTCGTCAATCCAGTCGCCGTAGGCACCAAACTCCCCGTAGCCGTACCCAGTACACTCTTAGTCTCACCCCCCAGCCCTCCACCACCCACCATATTCCTAGCACCGGCACCTCCGTCCAACCCACTAGCCCCCACTAACCTCATCCAAACTCGCATCGTTAAGCTGCACTTTGTAAACCCACAGACCAAACACATTGATCTCCCCCGCCGCATCATATCCCCTTTCTCGCCTCTGTAAACCTCAAATTTTGGATACACATGCCCACTCCAAAGGCTCAATCCAGCCTTCTCGAACACGCTCTGTCCATCAAGGTATTGCTGGATTTTAATTGTTACCGCCGGAGAGAGTGTCTCAGGCTAGAGCAATGTTTTGCGTGGTTGTGGGGGTGAAGTCGGAGGATTCTGTCCAGATCGTCTCGTAGTGTCGCCGCCGGGGGTTGTGTAGCCTAAGGAGACGCGAGTGGGGAGGGGATTGGTGATTTGGAGGTTGAAAACTATGTCTTGGTGGCCCCTGGACTGGGCGGACTGGAGGCCGTTTTTCCTGTCATGGTTCAGCATTCATGCGGCATATCTGGTAGAGCTCGTCGAAGATGAGGTATGACAGTGGATGAAGGGCCATACCATTTGAAAAATAGCCAAATGCTCATGTCCGCTCCCCAACCCAAACTCATACTCAGTATAATAATTCTTCCCAGCACTATATTATTCCAGCTCCCTTCACTTCCGCCCTCCTGAAACCAGCTTGGCGATATTAATGTAGCGCTGCCTTCCTTGCAGGTCATGACCGGGCTTGGTGTAGACATTGACGTTGCCTGGGCAGGCGACGGCATCGTGAAGCTCTGAGGCTTCGAATTAAGCAGGTGCGTAGGACGGCGGTCGCGGCTGGGGTGGCGTAGTCGATTAGGAGGGTGGAGGAGGCGCGGAAGGGGAGGAGGAGGGAGAGGATGTTGGTTGATGGGCGCATCATGACCGTTGTGGTGTGGTAAGGTTGGCTGACTGTTAGTAGCTGCCAAGGGCGAAAGTTCTCGAAAGGTTCGATCGTCAAGACAATGGATGCAGAGAGAATATGCGCAGATGCTGGAGTAGAGACTTGTTGCTTGACACTGCAAAGATGGACTATGACAGTAAGAAGCCATCTATATATTTGTGCGGGCCACTGAGCTGATACCCATCGCACAGCAAGCGAGTAGCTATCAATAGCGTTTCAAGCGAAATCAGAAAGCAGAGGATCAAGCACTGTCAGCAGCACTCGAAACACATGGGACGCCACATCCTCTTAGCAAGCTCGGTAAACTACTGCAGCCTCATAGCTTTGGCGTCAATAGCTGACTCGCCAGGTTGTAGTTGTCGTGAAACTTCCCAGAGCGGGGACTTCACGGCGCAAGCCTCGACCCGAGACAAATACTGTGGTGGGTGGTCTCTATTCATTAGGTGGGTGTGATGCATTGTATTCTACATCTTCGCTCGGATGTCCATGGTAATGGAGTGTGGTCAAAGGGTCAAGGTTGGTGAAGGAGACCTGAGTACGTTGGGGGCCTTGGCTTTGGGATACCATGAGCAGCACATGTACATAATTCTGGCATTTTGGCATGAAATCATGATCTATTGTCTATCATCTATGTGCAAGTATATCAGCAATTTCTACATCGGTACTCAAGCCTTCCCATCACAGAATTGAACCACAGCCCACTTCCCACTCCATGCCCATTTCCGAGCTCCACCCTCTCCACCTCCACCATCATCCATTGACTTCAGCCTTTCGTCTTCGCCCTCGGGTAACCCGACGACCGTGTCAGCTTTGCAAGTGCGCAAAGCCAGTGTCCGTATGCCTGAACCGGGCCCCATGGGCCCAATGGCTCTGGTGAATGGTTCGGTTGTATTCCACATTGCCTGCGTGACTGTCAGCAACATGTTTCAATAACAGCGCAATGATCAACAACAATGACAAGGAGGTGCGAAGGTTGCTAAAGATCAAATGACGATGGTGGTGGGTGTGATGACGGAGAAAGGTGTTGACAGCGGGATGCGGCAGCCAGAAGATGGTGGGATGGCACGGGACGAGATGTGAGCAATAGTGCTGATAATGAGAAGTATGACCAAGAAGTACGAGTAGTGCTGACGGATGGGTAGATGCCCGAGTAATGAGAAAAGCTGATGGGTGTCTTACATCAGCAGTCAGCTTTCTATAATTGAGATCACCCTTGAATACTACCAATTCCGACTCCTTCAGATCTTCATATAACCTCCTTTCTTGAGGCAACGCCCAAAAACTGTTTGCTGAGGTCCAGAATAAGTTCGGTCTGATGATCAGCTGACCCTCTACCTGACACCCAGCCCAGTGCTGGAAAAGAAAAGAAAGGTCTGATGCCTCTTCGTTCGACAAAGCTTGGGCTTTGACCCCAGAATGTTCGTCATCTGGCGAGGAGTAGAAGCGTTCTGGATCGGAAAGCGCGCTCAAGAGCGCTGCAAAATCCGCCGGGAGGACGTCTGAAACAAACCATGGGATGGATTTTGGGTGGAGTACAACCTGGGATTTGGCACATTAGAGCCTTAATTGGAGCATGGAATTGCAACTTTGAAGGACAGCTTACCTGAGTTGCGAGACCAGCCGCGAGGAGGTAACCCGCCAATATCAGGTCAACGTAGAGCTCGAAACCCGCATTGTCTAGCACAATATCAACACGCCGTTCGGACTTCGGGTCCTTCTTCTTCGCCTCAGTGAGCACTTTGTATGCCGCCGGCAGGTCATTGGCCAGTATATTTTTTCCCGCCTTCTTTCTCGCTTCAGCGCCTTGCAGCTTTTGGACGTCCTCATACGTCAAGCTTGTCAGGAGCGAGAGATCTGTGGCATTGCCCCAAAGACATATCTCGCACATCTCCATGAAGATTATCTGGTCGGCCTGTTCCCTCTCCTCATCATCTTTGGCAGGGGTCCGATCTCCCTCGAGCTGCTTAATCAATGACTTGTACCTGGCCGCCAATTCAAGGACAGCTGGCTGCGAAGACCGGAACGTCGATATTTTCTGGCGCGAAAAGACATCGTAAGTCTTCCACAGCGAGGAGAGAGCGAAAAAGGTGTGCACACGTCTAGCTTTAGCCTGTCAGCTTCTCGGTCACTCGCATGACTAGCACCTATCCATACCGGTAGAGATAGCACTCAGCATACAACCAAGGCACGCTGAACCATTTCGGCCGCCCTAATGCATCCAACTGCTTGTTGTATTCCTTGATATCCTCCTTCCCATCATCCTCCAGAGGTGTCATCTGGCGATCATGTTGCAGCTCATATTTCAGCTTGGCGAGCCCTTCGAGTATTGTTTTCCCCTCTTTTCGTTTGGCATCATCATCGCACACTACAATTGCGCGATGAACATCATCGATAGCTCCTGTCTTGATTGATCAGCCAAGTTCAGCATGACTGGAGGTAGTGAGGGGTACTGACCACAATTACCGGCCAGCGATCTCTGGCGGATATATAGGCAAAAGAGGCTTTGTCTGAGGTCAGGTACGGCGGGGCTGGCGCGACTGTCTTGGACACCATGATTTATGCGGAACTTAGGTGCTCTTCGAATAGTGCCAATTGCAGGAATGAGTAGAGCTTCTTGATGGAGCTAGGAGAAGTCAAGAAACTCGAGTTGGAACATATTCCGGCAGCCGGAGAAACCTTTTAGCCGATGTTTACCGATCACCCCTTCCCCGCACTCCTATCCTTCACTTCTTTGCTCACCATCTAATCGCCATCAACCCAATACACCCACGCAGCTCAGTCACATACCACATCTCCCGCTGTACTCGAGCTATCACTGTTCTCGTCAGAAGTAAAGCGAGTCGCCATGGGTCACAACAGCTGTCCCAAATGCGGGGCTGGCATTAGCGGCGGAGGGAAGGCCTGTGGGAGCTGTGGGGCTGTACGTTCACACCATGCCCGTCCTTGTGAATATCGAAGACGACACGCTGGCTTATGCGCTAATGGTACAGGTCTGCCCGCAGTGAATAACGATGAATGTGAGCTAAGGAAACGAGGAGATGGTATGAGGATATTTGGTGGAGTTGCATGCGGTCCATTCATTGACGTATGAAGACGGCATATTTATGGATTGATGAGGGGATGAGATACGACATTCGGAGTCTTAAGTATGTGCATAGATGACTATGTGGAATCGAGATTTGATAATTTGCTTGCTTTTTTTTGAGAAGATACGGTCTAGGAACTTGAGGAGACGTCAGGCAAACATGGTCAAAACTACTAGCTGAAAGCTTCACGAGCTGGATCCTTCATGGGTGAAGATGCTAATATCGAATAAATATATGATCGTTATTCGACACCACCCATGCAGGTTTAGCTCCAACATACCCCTGCTTTGTCAGTGCATTAGATTCATCGATATGCGCATGTAAACCGCCATTCGATGCCAACTAAATTCACCACGTTGTTTGGCAGGTTAGGAGACTCGGAATGATGGCTTTGAAATGCGGACCATGCACCAGCACGATGCGCGCCGCTGTGATCCATGTGCCTGGCGGGCCCGAAGTCCTCAATCTCGAAGACGTCCCCACCCCCACCCCATTTAAAGGTTAGGTCTTCATCTGCGTTAAAGCTTGTGGTCTCAACCGCTCGAACTCTTCACCCGCAAAGGCGACTCCGGCGCCGCCTTTCCCCCGCATCCTCGGCATCAAAGCCTGCGGTCTTGTTGAAAAAGCGCCGGGTGGAGAGTTCAAGAAAGGGGAGATTGGGGCGACGGCGATGGGAGGGATGGGGAGGGTTTTTGATGGAGGGTATGCAGAGTACACCTGTGTGCCAGCGAATCGTGTTGTCGCTATCAAGACAGAATTGGATTGGAAGTCGCTTGGAGCAGTGCCTGAGATGTTGTGGACGGCGTATGGCTCGCTGTTTAGATCCTTGAAGCTAGAAAAGAGAGATAGGCTTCTTGTGATAGGAGGAACGTCAAGCGTGGGGTTGGCGGGCGGCGATTGCGAAGAGTCATGGGGCAGAGGTTGCGGGCACGACAAGGAAGGCTGGGAAAGAGGAAATGCTGAAGGGGAGTGGACATGATCATGTTAACATTGACAATGGTAAAATTACGGAGGAGGTTATGAAGATTTAGCCGGATGGCGCAAACAAAGTCCTGGAACTGGTGGGCACCACTTCTCTGATTGACTCTCTGGCTAGCGTCGCCAAATGTTATCTGCTGCATGACCGGTATGGTTTCAGGGGCCTGAGCGATCAAGGCTTCGAGGTCATGGCCTGTATCCCAGCGGCTGTTGGCTTGGCGACTTATCAGGGGGACGAGAAGGACTTCGTGAATACGCCACTTGAGGAGATGGTGCAGCAGAACAAGGGTTGGCACACTTAAGGTGCAAGTTGGGCAGACTGTTGAGGCTCATCGGACCATGGATGGGAACAGGGCGGGCGGGAAGCTGGTGCTGTTTGATGAGGTAGGTGAAAGTGATGTGATATTGGCCGAGGTCCTTCTGTAGAAAGTAATTTGGTAAAGCGAGGACTCGTAGCGGTAGGACGTCAATTAGCGCGTCCAAAACGCGCTGCTAAAAACTCCGAGTACTGTGAAAGGTCGCTGACCATTGTCTATGCGATCAATTTGGCACCTATGAAGCTCAACTTGCGATGCAAATGCCCGAGAAAAGTGGTCCAGGAGATGCGATCAAGGCAAGTTTTGTCATTATGGCGAGCTCAGGTCCGTCATACGAGAGGGAGGATGAGCTGCGAAGGAGCGCGAAACGTGGCGAATTCATCTTGTCAGTCACCAGCACTCATGTCAAGTCATAGCATTTAATGCTAGTGATGGCCATTATATGGCATCAACGGTAGCTATCCGTGACGCCTTAAAGCAATGTCTGGCACACAAACGACCTTTACAGAACCTAGGTTTGCACCTCTTTCAATATTGACCAGTCTGGATTAACAATGTCTACATATGGGAGGGAAACTTGAAAGATCTTGTAGACCTAGTCTGTATCTGCTAGCATGATTGAAGGTGGCACTATCATACGGCGTGGGTTGATTGTATAACAAGTGACAGAAACATCATATATCCTTGTTGCTCATCTTCTTCTTACAACTGACTTCGGACAGGTCAATTCTACAATTAGAAATCATTGAATTTTAGCTTTCTCGTCTGTCACTTCATCGTAAAACAACGCGTAAATTGCAAGGGTAGAGCGGTTTAAGGCCTTCAGGTTCTTCATTCACTTTGAACTAGTTTCCGGAGAACGCGCTCAGTCTCTCCATTGTTCTCGATTCACTCTGCTTGCATGGACAGCCGCGGCCTGCTTACTAGCGGGGATTCAGGGCCGACCATTGGAGAAAAGCCCACGGAAAAGAGTGAAATTTTCTCTGTCTCAAGTTCTTCTCCGTTACCTACAAAGCATCTCTCTTTCAACGCTTCTGAGAGTTTCTCGCATATGGCAGTATGAGCGAACAAGTCCGCGAACATCAGAACCAGGACGACAGCGACACGGTACATTCTCCACAGCTCGTAAACGAGCTGCACGCGTCTGTCAATAAAGTAAGTTTTGTTTTGAATAAGGAGACAAATCTGGCAATGACGTGTCTCTTAAGTACGGCGGTACATCCGACTTGTCTGTTCCATTCTTAATGGCTACCATGCCCCTCCCACTAAACGACCAGACCCATCCATCACCTCTGCTCCAAGGCTTCAAAGCCGTCACCATGCCAATGAAACGCGAAACCTCTGTCTCCACGGAGCCCAGCAAGAGGGCAAGGCGGACTTTTGATCTCTCTGCCTTCCGTTACCAACCCACTCAGCAATCAACGCCTTATATGACATCCTGCTCAAAAGATCACGATGCAGGAGAATGTCCATTATCTGCAGCCCAGGGCAGTCGTGACTCTCCATTAGACTTGAGAACGCGTTCCAACTCGGTCGCTTCGTCATTCGCATCTTTTCAACCGATGTCGATGTCATCTTCACCTCTCTTTGAACTCTCACCATCGATTGCAGGTGCATCTCCAGACAGTACTGATCAGCTCGTTGGTGCAGCGACCGCAGAGAACGATGAAATCATGAATAACAATAACCCTGCAGAAGCTGTCCAAGTAGCTTCAGGCAAACACTCGAAGCCTGTGCCCAAATCTCTTCCTTCTCTACGACGCGTCTCCATTGGTGGTGGCATCACTGTCGATATGAATACTTGTGGATCAATCAGTGCTGGGCCCAGTCCTCGCCTTCCACGACGCACCCGAGCAAGGAGTCCAGTATACAAGATACCCAACCAAGGAGATGGATTGATTGGAGAAACAGCGTCCGAATATGAAGAGCAAGGAGCACGAAACAATCCAAAACGAAGACAGAATTTGAACAAAAGCTTGATTGTGCAACTTAAGCTACACAGCGCTTTCCTTGCTCGATACCCTCGGGGAGAGACCAGAATTACTCGTTGCCCTACTGGCGACTGGGTCAAGAGGCCATCACACCTCGCAGGGACACAAGTGCCTTGGGTCGATTTGATCCATAAGGTGTTTGCCGACTCCGACTCCGGTGTAATGACGCACAAGGAGGTTTGGAAAGCCATGGACGATCGCTTCTCCACAGAAATGCTGAGCCGGAACATGAAATCAAGGAACTGGAAGAAGAGCGTACACAGTGCACTGCATGGTGCGAAGGACTTCCGCACCACTGAACAGCCGCTCACTGGTGGTTGGAAGTGGACTGTGATACCTGGGGCCTTGGTACAGAAGAATACTGAAAAGGGGGCTGTTTCCGGGACCGATGACAGAGACAAACGATCAAATCTTCAGTCGGACATGCTGCAAGCTCGAGGGGCTCTTTTTGAGGTGCGCGAGCCAGATAGCGTGCAGATCGACGATGCGAACGACGCCGACGAAGAATCATCTGATACCCTCGTGCATACTACTTACTCTACGGCACCTATGCGGCCGTTCGCTAGTGAACCGGATTTGCAGGCTTTAATTGTTGGACTACTTCGAGCCTCACCGACCGGTGGCCTACCAGCGAATCAGATCTATCGAGCTATTCAGGGACGATATACCCTTCCTACATCCAGCGACATTTCTCAGACTTGGCAAATGCATGTGAAAGCTATTCCCGAGAAGGACCCTTCATTTCATCAATCCAGAGCAAAAGGTGGATCGGTCGGTTGGCATATTCGGTGGACCTTGGCTTCCCAACACACTACAACACCAACCAAATCGGATGTGGAAGACCGGCATCCAGTGATCACCAACTTGGATAGCGAAATACTTGCAACGAAGAACCAGCCCTCGCGCCCAGGCCCATTTTACCGTACACTTATCATCGAAGCATTGCAAGGTTCGCAGAAAGGGCTCTTAACAAGTCGCGACATATGTCGGGCTATCCAAACGCGAGACTCAATTGACAAATCTGGTATACAGGCTGGACACTGGCGAAATTCTGTTTCCTCTATCTTGAGTAGTGATCCAGCGTTTTACAAGTCTAGAGGTACAGGTAGAACAATGTGGGGCTTAGAATCTCGGCCTACCACAATAGAGACTGAAAGCGAGGATGATGACGTCCTTCCAGCGCCTACCAGCGCTGATGGGAAAGAAAATATGATGGCAGAACACAGTCGCCGTAAGAACCCAACTTGGCGTGCTCTCATCATCGAAGCGCTTGAAGCCTCACACGGTGTACCGTTAACGAAGGATACCATATGTCGAACTATTGAGAAGTGGCATTCTATCGAGGCCCTAGGAAAGCGGACGAAAAATTGGCAGGACTGCGTCAGAATTAATTTGAACAAGGATTCGGCATTCTACAAGATCAAAGGCACTGGCAATACGATGTATGGCTTAGCATCTCAAGAACCGGCAGAGCCGACTGGGGCCATAGATGGGAAAGATTCGCCAGCGCCCATCTACACAGATGGCAAACATAGGTGGGCCGAGCTAGCACACGATATGGAGGAAGAGGATTTCGACAGCTGGGTCGGCTCAAAGGCATCAGACAATCATATCATTGAGGACAGCGCTGGGAGATGGAGATTAAGGGAGACTCCTAAGACTTCACGACTCACAAGGATTAGACAACAACCCACTGCGTCCTCACGTCCCGAAGTACAATTTACCACTATCAACAATATGCGCCCGGACACACATGAAATACTAACACCACGAGAGAAAGTTTTGATCCCCATGGCCATTCAGTGGTTAATGCGCCTTGGCGCAGAAGGTGGACAGGGCGAGGAACCTGCTACCCTTTTTGGCCAATTGACCGATGAAACATTTCTGCCCGAATTATCAAGAGCCGATGCGCTCAACACGATCACAGCAGCTGCAAATCTGCTGCAAGCTCAGATTTTGAAATTAGGCGAGGATGGGATCATGATGCCGGATGAAGATTGATCCGAATTACTTTGCAAGCATAGTGCTTGAAAGAAACATGTATTCGCTTCAGCGGAAGCTTCTGAAGATCTATACTGAGCGATCGAGGGATGGCTGCAGGTATGGCTTTGTCGGAGAGCGAGCCAGACGGGGGAGATCCATACACAAGCTCCATACAAGTTGAATGGGACTGAACTTGTTATTTGGAAGTTAGGGGGTTCTAGACTGATCTTTGTGGCTTTTTTTGAGGAATGGCATCTCCTCTAGTCACTAGATGGCGGGCGACAGCTTGACAACTCGAGCTGCTCTAACATTCCCTTCTACGATCTGTATTTGTATCTAATTTCTCAAACCAGTCACCTGCTACCTGACGTGAGGCATGTGCTCGACATCCTGACATTCTCTCCTTCTAACTTGCATTCTTGGGTTACCGTGTCTGTCAACATCAAAGCCGTATTTCAAGATTTGTTTGCAGTTGAACGCAGACCGAAGTGCCAATTATCACAGTGTTTGAAGCTACATACGTCGGGAGAGACGCAAAACCTCACAGCTGAGTCGCAATACGTAGATGGAGGAGCTCGTGATGATCTTGCTTGGCGTTCATCTTGCCACTCTGTGCGCTAGGCAGAAGGAAATGACCAGACCTGCTCCTGTAGTTTGGGTCACTTCTGCAAGGCTGCGGCTTCCTATCATCATCCACGATTGGCTCTCTGTTCTTTCAAATGATTTTCGTATCCCTAGTGGCTATGCTAATGTGTCATCAAATTCTTTTGTTCTCCGTACTCGATGAGCTCTGGCTCTAAGAGTTCACTATTAAAGCGGGCCCATCTTGTCATGGTTCCGATGCTCTCTTCACGAATGAAGATGATTCCCTGTTTCCCTTAGTCTATGAAACATGTTAACTGTTGGTCAGTTTGTTTTCTTCCAAGAATGAGAAATCGTATCTGTCAGGCTGCTGTGCTTCCCTCAACCCTCTGCCTATTCTTCTTTGTTTTATCTTCGCAGAATCAGCAAGTTTTCGCAGCTGCTCTCGTCAATAAACCAAGAGATGACTCGTACTTGCAGAACTACGGTGCTCCGACACCGTTTGAAACCAGAGTCTTTTGTTGTTCCCATAGAATTTCGGTGGCACCGAGAAGGCAGTGCTGTTGCTATCTCTTTGTTCTTGTGAGATAGCATGGATGTTGATACGGTTCTGTTGAGTGCCTGGTATGTCATCGTTGGAAGGATTAGTCATAATGCAATGTGTGGAATATATAAGAATTGCTGTATCTCACTCAAACTCAGCAACACGGAATCTTGCACAGACGCCCTCAAAGAGCCTGAAGAGATACACACAGACTAAGACGTGTTCATACATACTCACTCGACGACTCCGACAAGCACTCCACTACGCACAGAGTGGACGCTCCTCCAGGAGCTACAAAATGCCAAATGGGGAACTTTACGATTGTATATACCAATGCGGAACGCGTTCGAAGGTGGCGGGCTTCGTATGCGCTCAATGCATTGTAAGCGAGACTGCCGGAAAGCGCTTTGAGCATTCTGACCTTTATTAGTACAATGGGCGCCCATCACGGCCAACCGAGAGGGAAGCCTCAGCCTTGCGAGGTACCACTACAACATACTCATCAGGCAATACAGCATCGCCTGGTCATTACTCGTCCGCTTCTCCACGGCCCATGGACCAATCACTCTACCAGCTCGATCCGCTGGTACCTTCTAGGAGGGTATCATCCTACCCTTTCTCTTCTGAGTCGAGCTATCCCGCCCCACAAACAGCCTATTCAGCGCCTTCATCAGGCTATGGAGCATCCAGCGCGTACACAAGCCCGTACGCTCCTCCAACGAGCTATGATCCCTCGCAAACTGCCCACCCACCGTTATCAGGCTATGGAGCATCCAGCGCGTACACAAGCCCGTACGCTCCTCCAACGAACTATGGTCCCTCGCAAACTGCCTACCGACCGCTATTAAGCTCTGGAACATCGGCCGCGAACGCAGACCCGTACCCTCGTACAACGAGCCCTGGATTTCCAGACCGAAACACCTCAAAGCCATCAAAAAGAGACATAGATGAAGGGTGGAAGGTTCCCGCTGGTAAAAACTGCCGTGAGAGGGTTTGGTATGTCCCTCGCGATTGTGTTAATGTACGAGACCACGAATGGAGTCGTAATACCGCCAACGTGAGATTCCCCAAGAAAAGGAACAGAGTTCGCATTACTGATCCTATCTTAGCGTAGGAGAGACGACTGCCCAATCTGCAATAAGGGCGTATGGCATCAACGGAGGGAGACAGTAGACCAAGATTGCTGGAAATGCCAAGTAAAGAAATATAGACCTTGAGCAAGGTTGAGACCAGAGCGGGGGGTGGATGTTGTTTTTGTATGCTGTTCATCCAAGGGGGTGCCAGGAGCTTGACTTCTGGCCCGGGCGCGGTACTTCGATTTGAATCTTGCAATCAACTTGCACCACGAATTTGGATGATGCAATCAACTTGCATCATCATACACATGGCTTTCAGCCGCCACCAAGCTTGCTAGCGAGTAATTTTAATAGACGAAACACCTCATACCTGGATCTTCCAAACTCTTAGTAGCTTGGCACGACCGTTGTTTCAAACTCATACTCAACTCTTTGTTGTTTGCATGTCTCACGAGTCTCGTATTACGCGATGATTCATGGCTTGCAGGCGCCACCAAGCTTGCTAGTAAGTACAACTAACACATGCATCTATACTGGGTCACTCCGGAGCTCAGTTGCTGCACCGTAAAATTTTTCAAATGTTCGATACGCTGGGTAGAAGAAGCGAAGCTTGTGGTGAATATCGACCGTTGTATTGCTGTGATCAGCATGTGTAGCAATTGCACAAGGTCTCGTTAGCAGAGGCATCGGAAACGGCCGAATTACTCACAAACAGAGCACATTAGTGAGCCTCCATAAACGACTGTGTAATCTGGAGCGTGTGTATTTTGTGCTCACTAGGGATAGCCAACGGCTGTGGCTTGGGGGGGAGAATATGATTGGAAACGGTTAGCCTTCGTATGTGACCAAGCAAGGATGTGCAACGCCATCTTATTTAAATCACCAAGTAGACTAAAGATAGTCATATGACTCGTGATAGAAACATTTGGTACCTCTTTGTTCCGAGGTGGACAAGGTTCCAGGATCTTGTTGTCAGGCTTGAACCGGGTTTGCGTGTTTCAGCTATTTTAGTCCACTGTAATCGTTCCTTTTGGACAGCGAAAAGGATTACGTTAGAGCAAGAAATACGCCTAGTAGTTCATGGGTAACGGGACTTCACGTCTACTCGAACAAGAAGACCTTAAAAAGCATACGTGAAACAAAGGAGCCGTGTCATTGTGAGAAGCTGCACAAGATAGTGGTAAGTGAGACCAGGACCAAAGTCCCATCGAGTCCAACACTTGTGTAAGGGCATGGTTTTGCTTACTTGGTCGATGGGAGATCAGTCCTTGCCGTGACAACTATATGAAGGGGAAGTTTTTCTTTCTTTGCTCGCTTCTTCAGAGATTCCCAATTGAGCCAGCGAGTACATGAAGACCAAATACACTAAATCTAACAAGTCGCAAAGCACTTTAAGCCTATCACTTACCCCCAAAGTCAGCATGAGACCCGAAGATCTACCACAACGCAAGTGTCTTGATAGAATTATCTACACGGCATATGTGGACTGCAAGAAACCAAAGGAAAAGTACCACTGTAAAGTGAGTCGCGAAAGTCCGGTATGCCGATTCTCACCATACATGCTTTCCATCTTCTGACATGATAAAGTCCAGCGAATACATCGAGTGCAGGAACAGTGGTCCTCATGAAGAAATCCACAGAATTCTCAGTTCATGCTTATTCTGCCACCCACCGGAAAAAACGATTGCGCAACAACAAGCAGAAGCCCGAGCAGGAACACGGGAAGAGGATTATACGATGAGTGGAGGTCTTGGAGAGAGGAGCGTTGAAATTGGTAGTCATTTGGAGGCATCTGGGAAGTATGGTGATAATGATACACGAGGCATATGGTACAACGTGGGTGTTGGGAGCACGCTTCTTTGAGAGGTATTGGAAAACGTACGTATGTTCGGCCATCAAAGTCCTTGCGGTGAGAGAACATCATGGCTTTGAACGAGGAGACATAACATACTCTGGTTTGCAACAAAAAGAGAGCTGATATGAGCTCATATTTCGACCGTACTAGAGAAAACATGGCTAGCGCAGATTGCTCGGGAGCGCTAGCCCTTCTCGAAATAGATCTGTGCAACATCACATCCTTGAATCCTTGATATCCGCTCACTTGACTGCAATGAAGGATTGTGAACGAGCTGAAAACGCCATCGTATCTAGCTGTGCTCAGATCCTGCACATTCAAGCAATAACACCATGAGACTTGACCCCAGGAACACTTTAAAGCGCCCAAATACTAATGTACGACATCTGTTGTCTTCATCAAGTAGCGCATATATCTAGACAGCCCCATTCCTTGCGGGAGGGCCATTTCCAGAGATGGAAAGAACGTCTTCGAGGGCTACAGGAACTTCCTCGGGAGCTGGTGGATTTTGCGCGGGGGCTGCAGGTATTTCTTCAGGGGCCAGAAGTATTCCTGCTGGATTTGGAGGTGCTACGGGCTCTGGCGCCGCCTCAGGAGCCGAAGGCACTTCTGCAGGAGCTGGAGATATGACAACGTCCGGAGCCGCCTCAGAGTCAACTGGTCTCTTGCGTCTTCGCGTCAAAATCAACCCTCCAACCAGTGGTCTATCAACGGGCCATTGCAAGCTGACGAAGTAGAGGTATATGTAAGCCGAAATGCAAACGGCAGTGATTGCGCCGCCAATGATGAGGCCGACCTGGGCACTTTGTGAGACCATGACGTAGTTGTGTATGGCAGGAGGATGAGGGCATGTCTTTTGCAGGGGTTTCCGAGGAGAGATTGTATGCCGACGAGGCTATTAGGGACGCCTTAGCCGTTCTTTGACCCTGGGATTCGGTTTGGGAAGTTAAGTGTACTCGTGGGACTGGATGGTGCACTTCAGTCGTATAGAGCTCGAATCCAAGGTTTTACGTCGGCGTGGTCTACTGTCAGCAGGTTTCCCCCAGAGAGGAAGCTAGAAGTGGTGGTAAACAAGGTGCGCAGCTCACTGGATAGTCCCTGCCGACAATACCACGTCTATGAGGGTAAAGCTCGCAAGAGAAAACGCAAAGCGGGCTGCTCACGTTCGAATACACGGTCAACCTGGAGCAGGAAATTTCGGTATCACAAGTCTGCGAGTAAGAGCTAGTCCTGATATGAAGTGACACCTCTGTGCTACCAAGTAGGCCACCAACGACCCAGATAGTAAAATGCTCCCTCTCTCACATTCGGCTCCCCTCGCACCCAGCGTATTACGTTGTTCAAGAAGCGGTGATATAATGGCGGAATACTAGGAGCATGAGGAGAACCCTGACGATCAGTTGCTGTTGGAGCATAGTTCTGCCCGTCCAAGTGCAGAACGATATCGGCCTCGGGGAACCCGTTCTCCCTAATTATGGTCAGCTAATAGACTACGGCGCCTCTAACCTGCGTTTCGTGGAAGGTATGGTCTTACTTCAACTCTAAGATGATGTCCAGACCAAAGCGCATGCTCTGTTCCCGCCCCAGGTTGTCCATGCCACCGAGAACGAATGTGTAGCCGAGTCCATATGGGCTGAAGTACTCGTCCTGTCGTGATTCTAGGTCAGTGAAAGCTCTAAAATTACTTCTTCATGGCAGAAAAAGAATCTCACCATATGTATCAACCTCCCTTGACGCTCAAGGAATTCTTTGATATCCTCTTCGTCGACTGGATAGTCATTCATGAGCCTGGAGGGAACCCGTTATTCATTGATCTATGTGAATGATACACGAGATACCAACGCCATGCGGAAATGGGACCGATGCTGATAGATGCAGTTGTAGTCCCTCGAATCCGGACAGAGCGGATGTGTACACAACCTGACTACGATGCGACCAAGCTGTCGCTCCAGTTGTGCCATGCTTTACCGGCGAAGGATGGAGACTGTTTGTGAGGAACCGACGAAAAATTCATCCGCCATTGTGCGTTCAACATATAATCAGATGTCGGTGATATGAAAATTGTTTGTATATGTGAGTGCAAACTATGGCGTGGATTGGCAAGTTAAACCGGATAATACACAAATGAATTAGGACCGGCAATTAAGACATATGAATATAATGCTGCTTGCAGACTTCATCGTCGTTCGAAGCCCCATTGGCCGAGCTGCTCATTCGAAATACCCCTAGAGAACTTGGTTTCAAGGGAACACTATTATTCTAGCGAGATCGCGTGGTCTTTTCGTCGTGTGTCCAATTTCGCCATTCCAAGAGATGCCCCACTTGTTGCTATTGGACATTTTTCCCGAGGTTTCCGATCGCGGAAACGATCGAGAAACGAAGGGCGATTAGGTCCAATGAGTCGGCTCGGGCCTCGTTGATTCACGTTATACTGGTGAAAGTGGTGATGATATCTCACCACATGACCCGGGAGAGTGGAGACACCCGATGTAGTACAAGCTATTGATTTCACGTAGTTGCTCTTTTTCTTCCTATCTCGTCCTTTCTTCTCCTTAGCATCTGATCTACCAGATACAGCCTCAAGCAACATCCTCAACGTCGACGGAAAAGCCATCTTACCGCAAAAGCCCACCAACACCACTATCAAAACAGAGGTAGCTCGGCCCTTAGATTACTCCCCCTGAAAAGAAGCTGACATTTTGCGCTCAGCATGCAGCCTCAAAACCTCTCAACGGTCGACATGGCTCCGTTCGATAGCCTTGTGCTAGCTACTGAGCTCGACCAACATACTTCTACCTCCTGCGATACTCGCACAATTAGCAAAATGCTCGACAAGCAACCCTGTGGCATCCTTTCCTTCAGGGAGCCTGTTTGTAGATACTGCTACATGTCCTCGGAATCTCCATGCAAGTACTGTGGACGCTAGATAGGGACGAGTGGAAGTTGGCGCTGGAACGAGGCTTGCGTAGGAATATCAATCGACCGAAAGTGACGGCTCGATAGATTGAATCAATTTCCAGATATACAACTTTCACCGTGATGCTACGAGAGTTGGGTCGTCGTTTACATCTTATCCGCTACATTTACTTCATTCTACATTCAGCTATGTCTTTGGAGTCAGGTCTAAGCACATCGTTATGGTAGCGACCAATGCCAGCTTTGATTCGCGCAAAGTCGTGATACATTCTGTTGCCGTGGTGAAAGCTTTCCTTTGAATACAATGAAATGGGCACAAGTTCAGTAACAAAGGCAGTGACAGTAACAATCACCTTGCGAAGTGACGCGGATCAAAGGGCACCTCAATGTTCCGTAAACATAGTTATATAGGCTTTGTGGAATATGCCTTTATTGGTAGATGGGTTGACAAACATGCCAAGATTAGCTAGAAGTGGTATATACATACATGGTAGGCGCTCTTTCGTATTGTTATCCTTCTACCTTGATAACGACTGCTCTATTTTGTTTATGCTGAGTAAATATAGCGCGCCGGCCGACCACTGCTGGGGTGAAAGATTACAATTAGGAATGGACCTCATGACTGATCGGGCTCATTATCTACCGAGCTCATGCTTCTGCCGTCGACTGTCAAGTGGGTAGTATTTGTTGTACTTGGCTTGTACGACGACAAGCTCTGCAGACTTTCGGGGTCCGTGGAGCTGCTGTGTACCATATTGTATTCCGAAGGTGATCAATGCATTTCCTTCTGTCATGCATAACACGAGATGAATACCGTAGCGAGACCCGAACGTTCGTTCGATGGCGGTAGGATTTTAATATTACTATAATAATAACACTTCATAGTAAGTTTCTAAATACACGTATTCTGATGAAGCTAACGTGTGTTGAGCACGAGTGTTGCGCAAGGAAGGCTCTTATCTTTGGTCATCTGCCCCCTGACACAGAACCATCCTACAACCATCTTACTCCACTACTTCATATACTCCTCCGCTAACCCGCTGCTCAGGCCTCCTCAAACACTGCGCCTCGTATATTCTTTTGTTGAAGATCTCGGTACCGCTGTCGAACTCAGATTCAGCGCCTTTTCCGCCTTACAACCTTCGAAGCTTGCTCGGTACTCCCAAACCTCGGAGTTCTACAAGCACCGGATCGGGCCATGACGAGACGCTTCAAGGTGAAACCCTTCCTCCCCAAAAACGCCCAGCTTCCTTGCAGCCAAATTAGCATCTAACATAGTACAGAACCGGCAAGCCAAAACAATACACGCTGTCAAAGACCAGTCGGCTAAGAAAAAGTCCACTACCACGGATCCAGAAATTCTCAGCTATGCTGACGAGATCCAGCGACGAAAAAACCTTCTGATAGAGAAGAAATACAGCATAACGTTACCATTTTGCATCAGTGAGGCTCCCACCTGGCAATATGCTGCCGAAGTGATTGAGAGAACCAAAATGCGCTGGGCCTGGTACGAAGATCGTCAGGACATGGTCGATTCAAATGGCGAGCGCCTCGGTATGGGTACCCTTGGCTGTCTACCTGCGGAGATCCGAAACCAGATATACCGGCTAGCGTTTGATGATCTGTTTAAAACCGTCAAATCGTCCTACAACTCTCGGCAACACGACTTTCGATATGATGGCCAACGAAACCAGGATTGGGAAAATCTCGGCAACTGGCAATTCCATTATCAGCCTCGCCCTCGATCTTCATCACACTCACTCTGCGGGACTTCAAGCCGAGCTGGAATTCGTGCGCCCCACTTCCTACTCTCGATGCACGAGAATGATCTCGATGTGTTCGACCTTCGCTCATACCTCCCGTCACTGATCAAATGTGGATATTCTACGAGCAATCCATTCCCCTTTCGGCAAGCGTCAAAGCGCCTACAGACAGAACTCGATAGCCTCTTTCTTGGAGAATCCACCTTCAAGTTCCACTGCCCAGTAGCCCTTCAGATATTCCTGGAAATGCTGTCACCCACTCAACACTCGTTACTTAGCGGGGTCATACTTGAGATTATGGGGCGATGTGACTGCTTCGGAGTTTGCGATTGTTGCGGGAACGAGTCAAGCTATCGGGAATGGATGGAAGTTTGCCGGTCGCTGCCCCAGGGGCTTCAATCTCTAAGATCAGTCAAATTTGAAGTGGGTTATTATTCTCACCCAATACCATACGGTGGACGAGCCGGATACTGGTCATGCGATGGCGCATGGAATGGCGGTGGTCCCAAGTACGTGGAGCGTTTGCCAGAAGTCGCGGACTTGCTGGAGCTTCTTGCCAACCAATTCTCGCGATCTACACCAAAGGCAGAGATCGGGCTAGTCGATGGAGAGTACTTGGATGAAGAAGCTCAGAGTGTTATAGGTACCGTGTTGAGCAATATTGAAAAGATGGAATATGTGGATCAGCAGAATGCTTCGGAGGCGAAGACGACCACTCTCAGTTCTGGCCTGGGGGACGGCACGGCCAAAGGAATAGATAATGTGGACGAAGAGGAGTCAGTCGAAGATCTTCAGACGAATGAGACTGGATACATCGAGCTTGTGGATGAAGGATACTTCTTCGTGAAGGAGAAAAAGAGACCCAACAAGTTCAGGAGGAACAGAGGAGCTTTGTTCTAAGAAATTTTACGCAGCCCACGATGTTGTGAGAAATATCGGACAGTTGCATGCATACATAGATTAGTAGTATCATTATCGTTCATCAAACAGATATTGGAACGCTTGCAATCGTTGCTATGCCCATGACATTATCTTGCGGCTGATGGACCGGATTCTAATGCTCGCTTATGAAATCTCTCCATATTTGGTCACGAGTGTTTGTTTCATATCGTAATTTTGGCGTGAGAGGGTTGAAGTACCTGTGACATATGTATCTTGGAACTTGTTAGCTTCAACACAGTGTACAACACTTTCTTCCTTGTCATTTTTGGTTCCTTTGAACACACCTCCCCAGCATAATAAATCTGCCCTTGGCCATCTTACATCCTTCACCATCAATAATCAACGAGCCGTATTCTGGGAAGCAGTACTCATGGGAAACTCGAATTCTCGCAAAGGCTCAGTCGATAGGCCAAAGAGGGACCGGAGCATACCTGACCTCGTGATGAACGATCAACAGCATATCATTACCCTTCCGTTCGACATCAACCCTTGGCATTGGGACCAACTTCGGATCTTGGCAAGATTAGTGAAGAAAAATTGGGCATGGTTTACAAAGGCCCAAAAGTTGACTGACAGCAATAAGAGCGTTTCTCGGCTTGGTACACTTCGCTACCTCCCATTCGAGATACGCCAACAGATATACAGCCATGTGCTCAATCTTCAGTTTCAGGATGTCTTCCAAAAACATCCCGACCTTGGGTACAGGGGAGGTGTCTTCTATCCAGCCAGCTCGACGTGGTACGGTGGAATGCACCGGGTTCTGGACGATTACCTCCACGGATCGCTGCTGTATCGACCCCACAACATCTATGGAGATGAGCACGTCGATATCTTCTATCTAAGTTCTTACACGTCCAGGGACTGTCTATGGCCTAGAAGCTCCGGCCATCTTCGAGAAGCCTCGCTAAGTCTGCGTGATGAATTCGATCGCTTTTTCTTCTCAACACACACCTTCAAGTTTCGCTGCCCGGAAACGATGAACCGGTTTATACGCTATCTATCAACGGAACAGAAGAAACACCTCCGGAAAATCACCCTTTGCTTGTTCAGATCTTGTGGCAGTTGCATGGAGCAAATCCGCAACGAGGAATGGATTGCTGCCTGCCATCAGCTAACAAGTAGTTCTAAGAATCTTACATCCGTCAGTTTCGAACTGGGAGATGTGGTACATGAATGGACGTCTGTCAGCGGCATTCAATCTTGGAATGCCTATTTCGATGGTCCATGGAAGCAACGCCCAGCTATCAAGGTACAAGGGATGGTGCGTGCGGCAGAACTCCTGGAAGTTCTTGGCGAGCAAATTGTGTGGTCGATTCCAAAGGTAGGGATATCGATGTCGGAAGAGACATATTTCGTTGAGGAAGATCGCGACGTCTTTAGGGGCTTGATGAGAAATATCAAGAGAGAAACATGACGGGAACCGCCCTGGTTCATGTTGTGGCAAGATTTATCCCGATGCAATGACCCTGTGGGCATGCCTAACTACTTCGATAATTAGGGCTCCTTCTTAGATGTAGGCAACTTGCTTTTATGCCCTGATTACGAGAGCCTAGTTTGATAGCTAGATTGACAAAACGAGGAAGGACTAACTCAAACTGTGCGAATAGATCTCAGCAAAAGTTTCGATACTTCAAGCCTGGCTTTCTACCATCGTTCCGCATTATTGAACGTAAAAATATCTCTTATGTGAATTGAAACGTCCGAATCCGTCGCCATATAGAGGCATTGAAGCAGCGGTAATCATCAGGTCCTCACGCACATTACCATTTTATCGGTATATGTGCATATATACTCCCACCTTAGAAAAAACTTCTTGAACAATGTCCACCACAGCAACATCGGAAGCCAATCCGTGATCTCACAATCTAAACCTATGGGGAATGCCCTTGCTGCCTACACCTCTCAACAGTCCAAGATTAGATCAATTCTTGCGCAAACCCGCTTTGCAGCCTGGACTGGTTGAATTCCATAGAACGTATGATCTGTCCATACGCTCATTCTTTCCCATATCCCGGAGAAGACACATCCTCACTGGAAGAAACATAATTGTGCTATATGGAATAATGGCCACCGTACACGGGTCTACAACACTAAGATGGTAGCAGAGATGTTGGAGGCCACTACGAAGCAACTTACTCACCTTGCCTCGAGAGCAGACATCGTCTTGCAGGGAGGTAAAGACTTCCTCGAGGAGGATCTTGAAGCTCTACCTGCAGTTTTCTGTGATTTGGATCGCAACAATTACCTCACTGAAAAGAGTACGCTTTTAGTAAGTTGTGGTTTGGCTCAAGCTGGAATAGGAGACGGGGGAATTCCGATCTCATGGAGGACGCTTGCGCTGATGTATGGTGGGCAGGGAAGAAGGGAAACATACCTGTCGAAGGCTTGCTTGGATATGACTTTTTGCGGTTACGACGGTATGCAGTTGCGCTCTAAGAGACCGGAGCTTGAAATGTATCTTCGATATCCGGTTAATTCCCCTAATGAAAACGGTCCCGCTTTCCCCATCATATGTTCTGACCTCGCCGAGGATGTAAATGTACCTGACTATGCTCCATGAATCTTCATTGCACTTACCTCTAGGGATTTGCCAGAAATTGCCATACACAATGTGATAAGGAAGCCTGTCATCAGGGGGTGACTCCCAAGCAAATCGACAAACAAATTCACGGTAGTGCAAACAAGGCTTCCTGCGAGATGAAAACCATGGAAATTTCACTTCTGGGTTTCCAGTATACAGCTGGCTAACTTCAAGGTGCATTTCAGTTGTAGAGGAACAGGATTGTTCAATATAAATCTAAGCCACACACCTCCTCTTTCATTGTTGACCGACGCTCGTACTCTTGTATGTCTGTTCATCGTCTACAAGCCTAGATTTCTTAAAGCTCATGGCGGTTCTATCGTTGCTGATACCAAGGAGTATCTCAGGTCGAATTTTTATTATCGCAAAGGCTTGTGTTAATTCTAAAGTAATGCAGTCGTTGCTAGGACAGCATAATCTCAACACCTTGCCACGAGGCTCTTGTGAATAAATGGCATCGACCCGTTGCATTATGTTCGTTCCGTAGGACTTGCTCCAACACAAACCAAACTCGTCGCCTTACATCTTACTCCATCGCATGCTTCGAATATATTACTCTCTTCCTGGCTGGACATGCAAAGCCCTTTGATGCCTTAATATCATTGATCCTGGTGTTTCAAGGCTATTTCAGGACTGCAGGCTTGACGATCAGCGAATAACAGCATCCAACCTCCTCAAGCCGTCTTAGACGCGGGCAAAAGCACAGGTAACTTTCAAACATGACGAAGTCGTCTAAGGTATGTTCAACATCCTTCGTTGACAGACAACACAGCAGGAGACCATTTGATAGCTAAATCCTGCACAGCAACGGCGTAGAAAAACCCAGAAGCCAGCTCCCATTGACCACCGAAACCCTTTCAACGACACAGACTTAATGGGCGTCAAAAAGCTAGTTACCACAAAAAACAAATGCACAATCACCCTACCCTTCGATTTCCGCCCAGTCTCCAACCGCCAAGCCACACTGAAAGCACTCGAGTGGACACGCGGAGGATGGTCTTGGTATGTCGAAGCACAAGACCTGTAAGATGTTTAGACCGGCGAGAAGCTCTGTCTGGGTACCCTGGGTTATCTCCCACTCGAAATCCTCCAAAGCGTCTATGGTATGGTGCTTGATGATAATTACCATACCGTATTCGACAATGACCCCACACTTGATCGTCATCAGCGGGAGCTCGATGAGTTTGGTTTCACGGACTGCAGTCAGCCGCAGCAAGCCTTAGAGGATTACCAGAATGGATGCGTTTACTACCAGCCTCTGTCCGACATCAACAAGTACTGTGATCTATGGGAGCCCAAGACATATACCCCATTCGTCGCCGCCGAGCCCATGAACCATCTCAACCTCCGACAGGTCTCGCGGAACGTAAGAGCTGGATTCGATGCCTTCTTTTTCTCGACCAAAAAGTTCAAATTTAGCTGCCCAAAAGTCTTGACTCGCCCACTAACGTGCAAGCGCTGGAGCCCGCAATTCAGATGCTGGAATTGCTCGGGATTCAGGTCAGGCGGTACGCACCGGATGTGAGGGTTGGGATGAGGGGGGAGTAGTACCTCGTGCAGGAGGATCGTGATGTTCTGAAGGCTGTGCTCGACCAGCTTAGCAATGAAGGGTTATCTCTCTTGCAAGTGTGACATTTGTGGCTTAAGATACTTTATGAAAAGCTCCATGCGAGCGATCTCTCCCCAATTTCGCGTTTTTCGGTTACCTCTAGTAGAAAACAACAGGGCCAAGGACTCATCTCTATACCTCAATTGTTATTCAATCTTCTCCATAATTGATTGGCTGGAAGACCTTGGGCTCAACACTCTTTGGGGAAACACTAAACGATTTTGGATGGTACAATATCAAGTATTATGAGACCTTCTTCTGCTTCCTGGCTCTCGTATATTCTTCCAGGTTCGAATTCTGCTGCAGCAGTCCTCCCGGTCTACCACCGAAGTTCAAAGTTGAAAAGTGCTTGCTCGAAAGGTGGCGAAGCCGAAGGCAGGTACCACCGTATATCCCCTGTCAACACCGACCATATTTGTGCAACGTCTAATATATATGTAGTGTCAGCGCGCTACACGTGGAAAGTATCAACGTTCAGGGAAAGATACTAGTTCTAGAAACAAGCCGACCACTCCTCCAGATATTTTGAGCTTTGCAGAGTACACTGCCATCCAGCGAAATGCAACAACCGAAACAAAGGATCAACATACCACCACACTTCCCTTTGATCCAAGCAAATCATCCCCTTGGAGGCTCGTGGCGAGCATCTTTGAACACACTCGAAAATCGGGACCGGTTTGAGCATGCTTAAGAATGCTGGCCTTGACTGGGTACTCTTGGCTTCTTGCTCCCAGAAATCCGCGACTAGATTTTCGAAGATGCCGTCGAGGAGCACTGCGCTGGGCTGAGATGGTACGACCAATGTTGCTCAAACTATGGTGACTGCAGCCGTGGTAGAATTCATTGTCAATTCCGTACTGCTCTCATTGATCTGTGGAAAGGCCAACTATTCTACCAGCCAGATTTCGCAACCCTTTCTCAGCCAGACTCCTACATGTGTGTCGACGTCTTCGAAGTCACGGCGTATTTGCCACCGAATCACAACAGAGACCAGCTGAACATTCCTTTCCGGCTGGCATGGAAAGCATTCCATATTAAGATCGACCGCATTTTGCTCTCTCCCGTCACCTTCAAGTTCGACTGTCCAAAAGCGTTCACACAATGTTTCAAGGCAGTCGAATATTCTCATGGTCATCATCTCGAACATTGTTGCGCCATCTTGTATTTGGGGTCTCTGGGTACTGTGACTGCTTCCGGGAATCGAAGGCCGCGAATGGATGGACACCTGCGCAGCCCCACCTTATCCCATAAACCGGCAACGCCTTCCCGTTTGATCAGGGTTAGGGTGTAGGAGGGCGAGGGTTGCCGGTCTAAGTGATACGGTAGTCTAGACTTCGTCAAATCTATCGAATTCGAGATTGGCGCTAGTGCTCACCGATATATGTATGAGGTGGCAGAGGTATTGGAGGTAATTACGAAACAAATGGTACGCTGTGACCCGATGGCAGAAACCTCTATGCTCGAGGAAACCTACTTACTTATTACAAGGATAAGGGATGCACTAGGTAGTAAACTATGCGAGCTGGAGCGTATGACCATTCCGGCTGCCAAGTGTCGTTTAGAGAGAGAGAGTATATGCTGTTGGTGGCTGAGTCGCACTTTCGTGAGGATCAAGAGGAGGAGCAGTACGTGACAGTGACCGAAGAATACTTTCGTCCGGATCTATAAGTTTGGAAAAGCAAGTTGGGATGTGGTGGAGGACGCTTTCGCTGAAGGGTAATCGGCGGGGCAGAGAGCGATATACTGTTTTAGCCTGCATGTAAATGGTTACTGGACAGGATAGCATGCCATTTGGCCTCAGGTAGCCAGAACTCAATGGATATCTTCGAGCATTCATGAACTCCCATATAGAACAGCCCGTACTTCCGCTGTGCAAGAACAATGATCTCAGAGACCGGTGACTGGAAATCGCGCCAACGATGCACTACTGTGCTTTGTTGCCACCGTTCGGAAAGGATCCGTCAAGTATGTTGACTTCCAGTCCAGGATCTGGCTGTTGAGATGCCTGAGATCGTGGTGGATTGAGGATAGCCATAAGATCTGGGCTGCGTTGTCCCATTTGGCGCTCCTTCTGTCCATTCGATCCATTCGCTTGGCCAGCTGGCTGCTCCTCTCCATCATTTATCCCTTCCTCCCATTTCCCCTCCGCCTTCGCAGCACACTTGACAATACATTTTCCAATCCTTTCTCTCAAGCCCCTCGTGCTCTTGTCGAGCTCCTCAAAGATCCAAAGACCGTAGACCTTCTCCTCCTCCTCTCCAGTACCCTGTAGAATGATGTACTCTTCCGTCAACTGCACCCCATCCTTACTCTCCAAATGCATCACCCAATTATCCATACCCCGCCGATTCAGCACAACAACCGCATACTCATATTTCGCCCCTTCCCTCAACAGCCGCAGCACAAACACAGTCCCCTCCACCCCCGTCTTCTCCCATCCTGGCTCCTTTTCATCGCTCCCAGCTCCGTAGACGTAGACAACGGCGTATGGGGCTTTTGCTTCGAGTTTCTCAGCTGAGGGGAGGTAACGTTGAAGGACGGAGAGGTTGATGGAATCGAGTTCACGATCGGAGGGCGGTGGTGGAGGGAGGGTGGGATCGCGGTTGCGGGGGTCGGGGGAGAAGAAGTCTTCGGAGTCAGAGGGGTGGGAGGGGTGAGATAGGTGCTGGTAGTGGGCCATTGATGTGGTCATTTTGACGAGAATGTGGTTAGGCTATATCGTGGGCGAGCAAGGCCGCCATAGGATGTTTGTGAATCGAGAAAATCTCATTTCGCAAGGCCAAGATAGAGGATTTGCTCCGGAGGAGAGACAGAACTGGAGCAACTTATTTCCGGGTGCTTTCCAGGGAGCAAGCGCCTTTCTCCGGGGTGGCCCCGCAAGCTTAGGTCCCTCCGGTAGCGCCCGCACATTTAGCCTGCAGCAGCGACGTACTAGCGACGATCAGGTCTGGGCCTTGCTTTTCTGCTTGTATGTGAGGACATAGCCTATCCTCCCTTGCTCCATGACTGGCGAGCTAGGCAGAGTTATAGTAATGCCTAATTTGTACACTGCGTTGGACTGCTGTAGAACTAACCTACGAACCTACAACAGCTCATTGATATAGCATGATGGCACTCTTACCCAACACTATCATGATAAGCCTGCTGTCGTTGTACATCTTTGCCAGATGAGACCAGTCAAGTCACCATTACCATGGCTACTAATAGCAGCCTTCAAAGGCCTCCAAATACGAGAATAGATATCACACCCGGCGCTTTCCCATCGTCCCCTTCACAGGCTGGATCCGAATCGCCTGTTGTTGTGTCCTCGCAATTGAGTCTATCACAAGCAGTCCATGAGAGAAGAGCCGAGTATACGAGGTCTCATAAGATCAAGGTCAAGGTCGGCACATGGAATGTTGCTTCGCTGAGTGGGACCGACAAAGATGTCGGAGGCTGGTTCGTGGATGGCAAGGGCGTCTCCGAGTCACTTTCAGGACTTTCAATCGAAGATGAGAATGGAGATCATGAAGGCGCAGAAGTAGAGGGTGTCATAGCGCAGGAGCAGCGAAGGTCTAAAAAACGGACGACACTACCCAACAATGATCCTGGCGCAGTACCTGGTGGTGAGGAGATTGGCATCTACGCATTGGGCTTGCAAGAGATCGTTGATATCGGTTCTGCCACGGAAGCACTGCGGCCATTTAGTGACCCACATCCAGCGAAAAAATGGAAGGCAGCAGTTGCAGCGGCACTACCTCCAGGCTATACCCGAATTGCAGAGCAGCAATTGATTGGCCTCTTCATTGTGATTTACGCTTCTGCTGCGATCGCACCTACCATATCATCTGTCAGTACTACAAGCGTCGGCACTGGACTGATGGGGTACATGGGCAACAAGGGTGCTGTTACAGCAAGAATTGTACTGGGCGAGACCACCCGAATGGTGTTCGTCAATTGCCATTTGACTGCGGGTGTGGAGAAAGGCAGCTTAGAGCGCAGGAACTGGGATGCGTCACAAGTCCTCAGCAGAACCAAGTTCGACCCCGTCTATGATGGTGGAGGTGTAATGGAAGAATTTGGAGAGGGAATTGGGGACGAGGACTTTGCTTTTTGGTTCGGAGATCTCAATTACAGGCTTGAAGACATGTCCGGAGACGACATAAGAAGGCTGCTTATGCTACATACGAGAAACGAATATGGCAGAGGTTCAGGATCCAAGTCGAAAATCGACCATGAGCTCGCAAATCCCGAGTCCTCCACGTTTCGCGGGCTTCAAGAAGCTGCAAAAAGAGTCCCTGAAGACGACAGCTCTTCCACCAATACTGCAGTCTCTAACACCCTCCATCATTCAATAGCAACTTCTGCCACACTACCAGATGCGGACGAACCAGACCCACATGCAGATCCTACATCTCTCCAAACTACACTCTCCTCGCTTCTTATGCATGATCAACTCCACTCGCAGATGCGGCAAGGTATAGTATTCCATGATGGATGGCGAGAAGGTCCCATTGACTTTCTGCCTACTTACAAGTACGATGTTGGCAGCGTTGGCATGTTTGACTCCAGTGAAAAACGGCGCGGACCTAGTTGGTGTGATCGGATACTCTATCGAACACGCAAAGACAGATTGGATTACCAGGAAAACGTCCAACAGAAAGAGCTGGCCAAGAAAAAGGACAATGAAATGAAATTCCAAGGTGTCGTGGAGGCAGCTCAGGAGGAAGACGTCCTGTTCGATTACGACCCCGACCACGATGGGGCTGAGGACCAATACGCTGGGCCTGCAGAAGACCCCCAAACAGTGGTAACCAAAGCAGGCTTCGAGGACAAATTACAGCTTGACTACTACACCTCCCATCAACGAGTCCTCTCTTCCGACCATAAGCCGCTCGATGCAGTATTCACACTTGACTACGATGCGGTAGATCCCGAATTGAAAGCGACAATTCACCAAGAAGTAGCGCGTGAGCTTGACAAAGCCGAAAATGAAGGACGACCAGCCGTCACGATAGTGGTAGACCACCATCGCGATAGCGAAACCACTAAAATTGACCCATCCGCTCCAAGCTTCGAAGGTGTAAGCTTTGGGGACGTGAAATACGACCATCCCAAGACACGAAATGTCACCATCGCAAACACTGGCAGAGTCCCAGCCACCGTGGGCTTTGTAGACCGTTCCACTGATACTGGCCAGCCCGGAGGCGTCTGTCCGCCGTGGTTGAACATCCACTTTGATCGTCCTAGCGACAACAAGAATTCTAATCCAGGCGCTCTGCAAGAATACACTCTCGAGACAGGCGACGCCGTCAACATTGAAATAACTCTTCACGTTACCGACATGGAGCTAGTCCGACGCCTGAACGACGGGCTCGAAAATCTGGAAGACGTACTTGTTCTCCGAATCCACAATGGCCGCGACTACTTCCTCCATCTACGTGGGACTTGGCTACAATCAGCCTTCGGCCGCTCAATCGACAAACTCGTCAGAATTCCTGAAGGAGGTGTGCGGAGGTTGCAACACCAGAGGCCGGGTGGCAGTCAGCATGGTCATAATCATGGTCATGGCTCCCATCATGGAAGCCACCATGGCAGTCAGCATGCATCTAGTTCCGGGTCGGGAGATAGGGACGACGGGGTAAAGTGGTCTGCGCCAAGGGAATTATTCCGGCTGACGGAGGCGATAGAAGAACTCATTGAAAGATCTCTTGCGGAGTGGGACATGAGAGGGGAGGGAGGCGAGGCGCCTTGGGAGAAAGATGCTGCTTGGCCCTTTGGCGATTGGGTCACCAACGAGAAGGAGAGGGAAGTTCTCGGATTGGGCGTCAGAGAGGCTCTGGATACAGATACGCCATTCCCAGAACTCTTCCCACCGGAGACTGGGTCGGTGCAAAGGCTGGAAGCCATAGCAGAGACGCTATTGCGCTTCTTGAGGAGCCTGGAAGGTTTGTTTTCCTCAAGCCCTTCCATCGCCCTCAGTACCCCAACAAGATTGCGAGACATGCGTCGGAAGCAAAGGAAGTGACCTTTATTGCCAAAACGTTGCTATTTTGCAGTTATCGCTCACAAAAGGGAATGCTGACTGTAGGATTCGACAGATGGCATAATTACCCCCACACTCTGGACTTCTCTCGAACAAAATATCCTCTCTCACGAAAAGTCCAAACACCCACCCTCCCCCGAAGACGAACGAACCCAAATCCTCGACACCCTCTCCGCCTCCCCGGCCAACAGCGTCGCTTTCACATTCATAACCTTCATGCTTTCGCGCGTCGCCAACGAAATAGCCCCAACACCCCGAAAGTTGGCTCGATCTGGTACTGCAACCTCCTTCGAGGATATGGAAGCGGTTCAATACTCGAGCGACGATCCAGCAAGGGCGAGGAGGAGAGAGGTTGATGCTGCTTGCGCGGAGGTTTTTGCCGACGCGATGGTAAGATTGCCGACTACGCTAGTGGGGAAGGCGAGGAAGGCGAGTGAGGGGAGGGGGAGGAGGGTTGTGGAGGTATTTTTTGGGGAGAGGGGGAATTGTTGATGACGGGGTTATGAGATGATGTGGGCGTTTGAAGGTGTGGAATTCCTTGTAACAATGATTTATGGGTAGGTCAATTGGGGAATGGGAGTATGGCGCTTGGGTGGGTGGCTTTGAAGTATCGAGATGGGCCTCAAAACAGACAAAGATGGACTTTTTGATCGCCGACAGAACGTAACTTGCCTCGCAGGTCTTCGCTTTAGAGCCCGCTTTGGCGCTGTTTTCGGTAGGCTACCATTGCGAAGCCCAAGAGACCGCAGAATTTGCTCTTCAAGAACGGCAGTCGCGATGCCTGAATGCGCTATTCTGTGCCCCGAATTGGGTTTCCAGTCAGACAATCTGCCGCCCCACGCTCTGGCAGAGTGCATGTTGACTTCGAATTTTCCTATCTTGAACTGGTTTTACCAAATTGGTACGGCTTTGTAGCACTACTAAAATTACTCCTTTTGATGAAGTAGGTTCAACATTTCCGGCAGTGATGAGCTTAGTTTAGTGAACTGATGCATTCATCTAGGTTTCAAGGCAGATTATCTCGACCGTTTATGCTTTGGTTAGACGCATATTGGCATATCAATCTTGTCTCTAGAGCTGAGCTTGCCACAAAAGTACGGATTCGAGAATCTTGCCCCGTGCATACACCGGTGTACAACCAGTGCTTCCTGCAGGTATCCACTGTCGAAAAGTGAGGAGCAAATAAACTATGCAAAATCAGGCAAATCCGCGCGAAATCGGGCGCCGATACCCTGCAGTCTCTACTGAAAGGGCGCTTGATATTGCATAAAACATAGAAATGCAGAAAAATGAAAGATATAAGAAGAACAGAGCCGAATGTGGGCTACGATTGATCATTGGATCTTCCACCCTTGTAGAAGACGAGAGCAGATTTGTCATTCGTAAGTCCCATGGATACACAGACCTTTAAACCATCCACTGGTGTCTCACGATCGATTTTCTCTTGTGAGACGGTACACAAATTTTAGCAGCTATGTCTGAATCAAGTTGCGAAAGATGTCTCAGACTTTCTTTGACGCTGGCACTTCCAGACTGCGAGTGCAAAGTTTCCATCAAAACAACCAAGAACTCTCTTCACTCTATCCATCAATCATCATGATTCCACAATCACACCAACCAAGCAGGGTAGAAGGGTGTGACGGTCCGGCTAGACCAGGTTGTTCTGATGACCCGCCCTGGGATACGAAGAAGAAGTCTATCAAACCCACGAACCTATTTCCCATCACAACAACAGTCCTCCGCATTCCCCAGGACGGAGCTCTCGAGCTCATACAGCTAGAGACGATCCCTTCCTTCTTCAACTTCGCATCCGAAGACGAATCTGACGCCCATTTACTCCACGTCCCGAATGCTACACAGTTCTGGAGGCATGTCAATTGCGAACACTTTCACACAGCGTGGTATCAACGTACCGTCGTTGGCTGTGAAAGCCATAGCATGAAGGAGGAGATTGCGGGTATTTATTACGTCCTTCTCAACAAGAGCTTCAAAGACTTCCCACGGAACAGGCATGTCATTTCCACAGAGGCGAAGAACACGAACGTGTTTGGTGATGTTTTCATTTTCAAGGTCAAGGATCAGGAGGCGGAGAAGGGAGAGCTGGGAGAGGCGGTCTATGAGGATGTGACGAGGGCGTTTGTGGATTCCGGAGAATGGGAGGATATGCTAAAATTTGCGGCTGAGGATACGGAGGAGTCGGACGTGGCGTATTAGAGGAGGGATGAGCGGTCTGGGGGAAGGAGTCGAGTCTTGAAAGCTACACGTACTGAGCTTGTGATCCTGGTTTCCTTACGGAGCGCCTAATACTAGGGACTGATTTGCAGTTCTGCCCGTCTCACGCATGTCGAACAACGACAACAAGGCTGACGTTTAATTTGCTCTTACCCAATGCTTCTATCGAGCTGACTATGGCAACAAAGTGATTGGCTCAGTTCTCATAAATTACACTCAGAGCGATAGAATTAGCGCAGTAGCACCAGATACGGGAATAGTCTGATAATATGAGAGTGCCGACATGTAAATTTGAGTGTTTGACTCTCGGCGCTCCACGCACCTTTTTGCGTGACCAGAACGTGGGCCGAGATAGATAGATTGAAGGTGCGATTATATTTGAAGGATTACCCAATTGGTAGCTCGGTGACATATTTGAGATCAAAGTCAAGGGTGAGGTTGCAGTTTATATAGATTATGTTGCACAGCCTTACAGCACCAACAGAGGCACAACTGCCATTGGGTAGTGGATTGATTGATTGATTTATACGCCTACTCAAGCAAAACTACTTCGCTTACAGTAGATCTCAAAACCATCGAGACTTGCGCTAAACGGATGGCCCGCGCACCTTAATTTATATGGGGGAACCACCAACCTCGAGTAGAATAAGAATAGGGCTATAGACGGGTTCATCATAAATAAATAGACCGGTGTATAGTAGATTCATAGTAGGACCACAGATAGGGGTATAATAGAGCATACTATGAAGCAGCAATGGAGCAACAATGGGGCATACTATGGAGCAACAAGGGAGCATACCATAGAGCAGCAATGGGGCATACCATGGAGCAGCAATAGGGCATACCATGGAGCAATGATGGGGCTGGGCATACCATGGAGCAGCAATGGGGCATACCATGGAGCAGCAATGGGGCATACCATGGAGCAATGATAGGGCATATACAGCCCCATTATGTATCAATATATAGCCCTGTAATACACCCTCGTATATGAATCTATGGCATGCGCTCCATGGTATGCCCCATTGCTGCTCCATAATATGCTCCATAGTATGCCCCATTGCTGCCCCATAGCATGCTCCATGGATGGCGCGCATGTATGGCCCATTGCTGCCCCCATATATGGCCTATTGCTGCCTTAGTGCATGCCCTATTGCTGCCCCCATATATGGACATATATGGGCGCATACAGGCGCGCATTGCTGCTCTCATATATGGCCCATTGCTGCTCCCATGTATGCTCTTTTCCTGCTCATGGTATACTCCATGGTATGCCCCATTGCTGCTCCATGGTATGCCCCATTACTGCTCCATGGTATGCCCAGCCCCATCATTGCTCTATGGTATGCCCCATTGCTGCTCCATGGTATGCCCCATTGCTGCTCCATGGTATGCCCCATTGCTGCTCCATGTATGCCCTTTTCCTGCTCATGGTATGCTCCATGGTATGCCCCATTGCTGCTCCATGGTATGCCCCATTGCTGCTTCATGGTATGCCCCATTGTTGCTCCATAGCATGCCCCATTGATGGTCCATAGCATGCCGCATGGTTACTCTATGGTATGCCCTATCCCTGCTCCATGGTATGCCCCATTATGGCTCCATAGCATGCCCCATGATTGCTCCATAGCATGCTCTATGGTATGCCCCATTATTGCTACATAGCATGCTCCATTGTTACTCCATGGTATGCCCCATTCTGGCCTATTCTATGGTATACGCCGTATATAGCCTTATTACCTACCCTACTAGAGCTCTATTATACTACTAATTATGGCCCTACTATGAAGCCACTATATACCCTTCTATAAAATCTACTATATACCCGTCTTTGACTCTATTATAGGTCTATATCCTCTTCTACTTGACGTTAATAGTTCCCCTATATAAATTAAGGTGTGCGGGCCATCCGTTTAGCGCAAGTCTCGATAGTTTTGAGATCTACTATATAAGGGAGTTCTATAGAATACGTATAATACCCGATAGTGTTACTAAATAGCCGTTAAAGAAACCTCTTAAGAGTGTCATACTATATTAAGACCAACTTCATAGTAGCTGCCAAGTATAGTATACAGATCCTATATAGGGAGTATACGGCGTGGTTACGCCATTTATATTATAGTATTATATTATAGTTTCCGGTACTCCGGAGCCCCTTTAGAAATAAGAGGCTTAAAGCCCTCGCTCTAACTCTTTAAAGATTAATTCTATTTTTTAAATATAAAGATTATTTTCCTATTAAGACTTTATATTTATTTTTATATTATTATAAATACCTTAAATATTATAATTTAATAGTTTTAATCTTTCTTAATCTTTTTAGGTAGTAATCCGTTAAAAGTATAAAAGATCTTTCTAAAAATAATCGTCCCGAAGGCGAGATATACGGGATTAATACTTTAAACGAAAATACGGGAGATTTACCGGAGAATATTAATTTTAATATAAATTAATAATTTATAAAATTAAAACGTAAATAAAAAGCCCTCGAGAAAGCTGAGGCCTCTATTATTACGATTTAAAAGAATATTAAAAATTTACGATATATTATTATAGGTAAAGGAGATAAGGAAATCGAAGATAATTTTTAAAAACTAAACGTAGAAGACGAAAGCGGCCCGACGGTAAATCGTAGTTAAATTAATTATAATATAAATTAAGGTAATTTATAATTATCGAAACTACGGGATTTTTATACGAGGAATTTATAAGATTATTAAAAATAAATCTACGATATAAAGACCGCGTTTTATTTAATACCCGTAAACTTTCGAATAAATAAAAAGAAGATTTTATATATAATACCTTATTTAAAAGAATAAATTAAGAAGTTATAAAATAAATATAAGGAACTTTATCTAGTAAATATATTAACGTAAAAGTTCTTTACGGACTATTTATTTAACGTAATCGAGGACTCTTTAAACCGAGCTATAAATATAAATCTTAAGTATTAATATATACGTTAAAGGAATAATTAATTAATACGAGATTTCGATACCTACTTTAATACCCTAGAAACCGAACTACCTCTTTATAATAAAGAGTAATAAATAATTTATTTAATAACCCGCTTAAAATCTAATATTTTAAAAGAAGTTAACCGGGCCTAAAGTATTCCTACTAAACGAACCGAATTTATATTATTTACGGCGCGTTACGAACGTAATCTTAATCGAGACTTTAAGATATAAAATAATAATTAAAATAATTAATTAAGACCTCGGAAGAGGTATAAAAAGAGGTTAAAGGGCGGAGATAATAAAGATAAATTTAATATAAAGGGATAAGGTTCTAATAGGGGTAGTCGTAGAAATATAAATAAAACGTATACGACTCGCGCGAGCGATAAGAATCTTAAGGATATTAAACTTTAATTATTATAAACTCGGCTACTACTCTAATAAATATCCGGAGAAGAAAATAAAGATTATTAATTATATTAACGATTATACCGCCGAGTTAAAAAATAATAAACCCTTAAGGAAGTCTTTATCCCGAGGGAATAAAAGGAAATAAAAACCCGACCGAGTATAAATATCGATAGCGAAGTTATTACGAACCTAATTAATATCGATATAAAAATTATTCGTATTAAAATAAATAAAGATTTAAAAGCGGAGATAAATATTATTAACGAGATATTTATATAGTAGTATAACCTGGAGCGTCTTAAAAGCGAGCCGTTACCGACTTTTAAATAAATAAACGGGTAATCTATTTATTACTATAATATTTATAATATTATTTACCGGTTAACCGATTTATAAGGATAGACTAGGGAGTATAATAATACCTTTTACATTTATAAAAGTATAAGCGACTCTGAGAATCCTAATTTGCTCGGAGCGCTTAGGCCCGCTCGCGAGCGCTAAAATAGTTTAGATTTAATCAGGGATTCTCAGGCCCGCTCAGGCTCGCTCAGGCTCGCTCAGGGTTATTTAGGATTCTCGGTGCAGAGCGATAGTCTTAAGCGAGGACCGGCGGGCAGAAATAGCCGCTTTACCGTTTATAGTTTAACGTAGATCACTAGCGCCCGAGTGGGTACTTTAGGCTTTCCGCTACTAAAAATTTCTACCCTTATATAATAACTATTAAATCTTTTAGTCGTTGAATTCGTCGATATATTCGACGATATTTTTATTTTTCCTCTTCTAAATCTTCTTGAATAACCTTAATTCTTATTTTAATCCTCGTTATACCTAGCTAGGAAACTACGATTCGTTATTATAAAAGAGAAAAAGACGAGGCGTATAAATAAGTAATAAGTTTAAAGTAAAATTCTAAATCGTCGTTATCTACGTTAAATTAATTAAGTTTAATTAATTTTATTGAATTTAATAAGTTTAAAGTAAGGTTTTAAATCATCGTTATCTACGTTAAGTTAATTGATTTTAATTAATTTTATTGAATTTAATAAGTTTAAAGTAAGGTTTTAAATCGTCGTTATCTACGTTAAATTAATTGATTTTAACTAATTTTATTAAATTTAATAAGTTTAAAATAAGGTTTTAATCGTCGTAATCCCTATTTTTCTCGAGGATTATATAAAAAATATCGATTTTTCTTCACTACTTTTATTTATAATTAATTAATTAATCCTCGTTTTTTAAGAGCTCGTTATCGTAAGGCCTATCTTAATCGCTAGGGCGTTAATATTAAGCCTACCGGAAATATAATTAATAAGGAGGAGAAGGCTCGATGAATACTACGATTTATCTCTAAATTATCGTTTTTAACGATAATTTTTAGTACGTAATTTTTCTACACTAAAGGAAAATTACCTCGTTATTATATTTATATTAAAAGTAATAAAATAAAAAATAGTAATCTTCCCTAAGATCCTAGTTAAAAACGATAATTAAAATATATTAAAAGGGAATAACGTAATTTCTAAGGAGAATAACGAAGATCTTTTACCTTATAGTCATAGTTATAAAGTTAGATATCCTCGCTATTTATAATGATTCGGTTATTAATCCTCGAGTTTTAAGGGTATTATATTTAAAATATATTTCGGAAAGAAAGGGGGTATTTTAAAAGGGGTATATTAATTATCTTATTTAATAATAATATTATTATTAATCCTCGTTTTAATCTAGCCAAATAACGAATCTAGTAATACTACTTTTAGTTAATACTCCCTTACGATCCTTAAGCTCTTCGAGTTCTAATTCGGTCGTATATCTAATCCTCTTTTTTTTCGATTATTTTTATCGATAATTTAATACTAAATCGTCGTATTTTACTAGTATAGATATTTAATAAAATAACGAATTCCCGTATTCGTATTAATAAGGCCGAGAAGCTCGTAGATACTAATAAAGTAGTATAAGATCGTCGATTATAGCGAGGGTCTTTATTAGTAAAAGCGAGGATCGATAAATTAATTATCGATAATAGCGAGAGTATATTAGATAGTATATCTTAAGAGAAGTCGATTATATCGATATATCCCGTTAGAATAAATCGGTAATACCGATAATCTAAATTAAACTCCTTTTTCCTACTTAAATTTTTAGTTAAAAATTATAAATCTATAAATAAATTTACTAAATCGATTTATATATTTTCGATATATATATTCATATATACATATTCGATTTATATATATATATATTCAATTATATATCTTCGATTTATAAATATATATTCCTTTATATATATTTAGATTTATATTTAGATTTATAGATATTCGATTTATATAAATATATTTCTTTATATATATTAGATTTATATAAGAG